>Ga0114972_10000005_pt1 | contig 140618 bp, 169 predicted proteins | sample M_140807_EF_Meta_FD_87354 | JGI IMG/M metagenome (GOLD analysis project Ga0114972, IMG submission 87354) | Freshwater microbial communities from Lake Montjoie, Canada to study carbon cycling - M_140807_EF_MetaG | ecosystem: Environmental > Aquatic > Freshwater > Lake | place: Lake Montjoie... | reverse complement strand
GTGTGTTCGTGTGTTGTCCCGCCATCCGTTTGCCTGGGGGCGGACGGATCCGATTCCGTGAGCAAAACGGATCTTCGGAAGTGGATTCAGTGGGGGTGGTGTGAGATAGTAAGAAGAAGATGATTGCAAGCTATATTACGATTCAGGACATGGAAGAGATTCGAGCGGCAGAACAAGAGCGGTGGATGACGGAGTTGCAGGCTATGGAGGAGCTCGAGCGCAGCATTGCAGAACAGGAGCAGGAGGAAGCGTCGATCGACTCGGAAGAGGATGCGGCTGCGTGCCTGGAGGCTCGACCAGAGGAGCGAGCAGAGGACTACCCCTTCACGGAACAGCACGTCGGGCAGATCGAAGTCGACCTGCCGGACGGGGGCGGGAGCTACGCAGACATCTTCGTCTGCAGCGATTACAGCGGGGAGCGGCGCCTCATAGTTCGGGGCGAGCGCAGCGGCAATGACTCGACCTGGGTAGTGGTCGAGAAACTGCATGCCCGCCTCGCCGACTCGCTTCGGGCGATCCGAGCGGCCGACGGGCGGGGAGACGACGGCGATCTTCTGGTGCACGAGTTCTGCGATCTCACGCCGTCCGTGTTTCCCTGGGCGTTAGAGCTGTCGTGGGGTTATGTCGTCCAATTGTACGACTCGGGCGCACTGGGCGGCAGCAGTGTCCGCATCGTCATCGAGTAAACTCAAACAAACAACGAAACCTAAAAAACAAACTAATTTTTCATTGTGAGCAAAACGGATCGGTTCGTTCGTAGGGTTGGATTCATCGGGCGCACGAGACAAGACACGAACGACGAATGAACACGACGATGATTGACGAGACGACGAGCAGCATGATGACACAGACGAACGAAGACAACTGCAGTGACAGCTGCGGCTGCGACCAGCCCCAGGACAACGTCTGGTTGCGGACGCTGGTCGCCGATGCGGCGTGGATGGGGGAGCGAGCGCAGACGGACGAGGCCCGTGAGTTCTGGTGGGAACGGGGCGAGCTGGCGGAGAGGGAGCTGCTGGCGGCGATTGCGCAGGAGAAGCCCGAGCCCCGCCGGCGCTACATCGGCGACATCACGCTGGAGGGGTACCGCACGATGGAAATGTCGTGGTACTGGGACGAGAGCAACTACCTCCGCATCGAGATCCTCGGAGGCGGGCACTTTGACTTTGACGCAGAGTCGACCCTCGAGCACTGCCTGGAGATCATAGCCCGCAACATCAAGATGGAACAGGGCGTCGACCTCGACGATCTCTACCGGGGCGACATGCCCGAGGGCAAGAACACGCTCGAGATCACCCGCTTCGAAGCGAACGGGCTGAACCACCTGGCGCCTGGCGAGACCGAAAAGGTCACCTGGCGGGACTTTGTCCACCCCCACAACGGCTTCACTCGCTACGACATTGACTTCCGCTACGTCTAATCTACAAAAAATGACTAATGTATTGTTGTATTTTTAAATGCAGGCTATTGCTTTACAACAATAGGTTATTGTTTGTGTTAAAGTTTGTATGCCTCGGCCCAACGGAGATTGGAGACGAAATTGTTCAGCATGTTTTCATCAATGTGCTCTACTTGCAGAACTCCGTCCGGATTGGGAATGAATGCCTTTGCCACGAGGCGATGAACTCGGAGGTTCTTTGCGATGCCGTGCTTGCGTAGTCGGACTTCCAAGTACTCCCCAAACACCCTGCACTTCATAAACCGCCCCTTGCTGTTGCGATTCTGTACACGCCCAAAGTTCGAGATAAGATAGTCCTCGTATCCCTCAATCGGCCGCCACTCCTCTTTCAGCCTTGTGAACCAGGCCATCCCCTCTATCAGCTCCATGGGTCGCAACTCACGCTCTTTCAGCTCGATGTATCCATCCTCATCCTTTATCAGCTCCATGTATCTCCACTCTTCATTCGGCTCCATGCGTCACCTCAACAACTTCTCAAAGTTTATCCGTTTTAATACTCTCTATTTCTGCATGAGGCGGTATCCGGCGACGAAAATCGCTATGATGATAATCATGCCGAATATTATAATACACAACTCTCGCCGAAGGAACGCCCTCGGTTGAGAAACAACGTCCTCTGGCCGTTGCTGCGGTGGCGTCTCCGGCGGGGCCGTCGGCTGCACAAACTCGACGTAGGTTTCCATCGGCGGCGAGTAGAGATGTCCAACATGGCCCCGGCACATTGGGCATTTCGTCTTTTTGTCGTACACTTCGTAGCAGTCCAGGTGAAAGTGAAAGTTGCAGCGGCACTTGACGTTATAGAGCAGCGAGCGTTGGGCGTCAGCTCCCTCTAAACAAAAAATACATGTATTCATCACTTACGTAGTATACCGGACGTTGTCTAGATAGTCAGGTAGAGGCTGTTGGGTACGACCACGTCCCGCACCACCGTAAACTCTCGAAGAACCTCTAGCATCTCGAGGTTCTGCGTGTAGGTGGCAAGAGCGTGCAGCTCGGTGAGAATGCCCGCCGCCTTCAGAATGGCCTTGACGACGTTGCCCTCGTAGAGCTCATAGTCGGCGCAGATCGTGCTCAGCGCCCCGCCGGTCGCCCACGATAGCAGAGGCTTCATCCAGAAGGGGCTGATGTCCCAGTACGTCGAGTTGCTGCACGGAGCCTCGGTCCGCATGAGCTCGGTGCGGATGGAGAGGATGCTGCGGTACTGCTCGGCGACCTCGGCGGGCACTTCGGGTGTATAGTCGTGCGGATCAGGGTCGATGAAGCAGGCCACCAATGCGACCACCTCGGGCGCCGAAAGCCCTCGAAAGAGTCCCGCCGCAAAGGCCGACGACATCAGCAGAGGGTGGCCCTCGTTGATTTCGGAAGCCAGGATGCCGGCCTCGGTCAGTCTCGAGTCGTCGACGTAGCCCATGCGAATGAGGTTGGCGGCAAACGGCAGCTCGACCTTGCGCAGAGCCTCGACCGAGGCATTGTTGTAGGCGATCTTGCCCTGGGCGACCGTCCAGGTCTTGTAGTAGGTCCAGCCCGTTTCCCACCGGGGGCCGACATGCTTGTTTTTCCACACGCTGAGCTGGCGCTGAGCTTCTTTGCGTGCGTTGGCAGGGGACGTTCGGAGGGCGGTCTCGAGGCTTTCCCGCATGTGAAACTCGTCCGAGTCGAGGCACATTGGAGGGTAGCGGGACTGCAGGGCGTCGGTCTCTGCCTGGACGACGTCGATCTCGGCCATGCGCATGGCGTACCAGTAGGACTTTTTCATGAGGTCCTCCCACGGCATACCCGCCTGCATGCACTTGATGATAAAGTCGTAGTGAAAGTCCATGCGGGACTCGATGCCCATCGATTTGCCCTTCATCATCGCCTGCACATCTTGCCAGTGCTCGGGGCGGTGGGCGGGGAGGTAGAGCACCAATCCCTCGGTGTCCTTGCCTCGGCGGCCCGCTCGCCCCGCCATTTGTATGTACTCGTGCGGCCGCAGCATTCGCATGGCACCGTCGTCGCTCACTTTGCGGTACGACGTAAAGACGACCGTCTTGGTGGGCATGTTGATTCCGACCGCAAAGGTTTCGGTCGCAAAGAGCACCTTGATCAGACCCTTGCCAAAGAGGACCTCGACAATCTCCTTCAGAAGAGGCAGCACGCCGCTGTGATGAAACGCCACGCCCTTCACAAGCAGCTTCATGAGCGTGTGGTACTGAGCCACGGTCTCCATATCCTTGTAGCGGTGGAGGTGGAAGCGCACGATGCTCTGGACCTCGGCCGATTCTTTCGAGGACAAGAGGCTGTGCTCGACCTTGTCGGCGTACTGCTCGCACTGCCGCCTCGAAAAGACAAAGAACAGGGCGGGCAGCAGAGCCTTCTCGCTGAGGGTGTTGATGCACTCATTCATGCGGTGGACAAAGCTCTGGGCCCGAACGGTGCGCTCGACGGGCGCATCCTCGCCGCCCCGGGCCCGAACGGCGTCGGCGTGCCTTCGCTGCTCGTCCTCGTCGTGCTGCTTTCTGCGAATAAAGTTGGAGTAGACTTCCTTGTGAAACAGGTCGCAGGGGTCCATGACGACCTGCTCGGCAAAGTTTCCGTCAAAGATGCAGTGACGAAGAGGCACGACACGGTACGGGGTCGAGATGAGGTGGACGGGGCGCTGCTTGAGTTCGCCGACCCAGCTCGCAAACAGCTCGGGGCTGTCGATGGTCGCCGAGAGCATGACGAGGTTGATTTCAGGCGGCAGAAGCATGATGCACTCCTCCCAGACCTTGCCCCGCTCGGGATCGTTGATGTAGTGCACCTCGTCAAAGACCACGGCATCGACATTGTTGAGCGACAAAAGCGCCGTCGTGCCCACGCCTTCCGTGGCTGTGCCCCGCTTAAACAGCAGGTTCCGCAGGATCTCGGTGGTCATGACGACGACGTCGGCGTGCGGGCAGAACTTGATGTCGCCCGTCATGATGCCCACGCCGTCTCCGTAGAGTTCCTTCAAATCGTTGAACTTTTGGTTGGTCAGGGACTTGATGGGCGTAGTATAAAACACCCGGCGGCGAGGGCCACTTTTGGCGAGCGAGTGCTCAATCTGGTACTCGCCGACAAGGGTCTTGCCGCTTCCGGTCTTTGCAGTCACCAGGACGTTTTCGTCGTGCTGAATCGCATAGATGGCCTGTTTTTGAAAGGGGTCCAATGGGTACGCATGGTTGGTCTTGACGTCGGGTACGGAAGTGGGGATTTTCAGCATTCTTGCTTCTTTCAACTCTTTGAATTGTTGTATCCGTTTTAGTCAATGAAGAGCTTTACATTTCCCCGCCGCTTCAGTCGGTCGTACTGCAGGAAAAAGCCCTGCGGACGAATGGGCTTCACGGAAAAAGCGTCATGCCGACCGTATAAGAACTGCTACCGCCGCACGGTTAAAGGAACGAAGGGGCGGCTTTACAGTAGGACGACGAGGCGTAATAGTAGAGCCAAAACAGGGGTCCGAGGATGATGGATAGAATCACGCCGAGTATCTTTTCGCCGACGTTTCCAGAGTATCCGAAGCAAACGAGCGACATGGCAAACCCTGCCAGGCCAAACATGACCCACAGAATACCGAACGAGCCCGCAAACCAGCCGAGGAGCTTCATTGGCGAGTCCGAGAGCATACTCTGAAGGTTCTGGCCGTACTGGAGGGGCGTCAGGTCGGGCACGGGCAGCGGCAGCGGCTGTTGCGACGGCTCCTGCATGGGTGGCGGTGGTGGCGGGCGGCGGTCGACTACCATTATTATTCCTTGCGTAACATTTTCAAACGTACACTCCGAACCTCTTCCTCGGTGAGCTTTGGTGGTACTTCGGGGCTTGCGCCTGTGCCGGCTAAGGCGTGTCCGACGCCGCCTTCGCCGCACATCTTCAGCCACTCCTCCCTCGAGGTCTTGCGCAGCGTTCCCAGGCAGTACGACACGTCCTTGGTCGTCTTTTTGCCCATGTGGCGGACGTACGAGCAGTTAGTCATGACGATGTACTTGTCCCAGGGACCCGTGCGCATGCAGAGGGCGTAGAAGGTCGAGAGTGCCTTCCACGTGACGATCTTGACCTTGGCCTCTTGCTTCTTGTACTTGCACTGCACGGCCGAGTAGCGCCCGCCCCGCTCGGCGACGAGGTCGATGCCCACGTCCCGGCGCTGCATGCCCAGCTTCACGAGCAGCTCGTCGGGCACGTCTTCCAGCAGCCACACCTGTTCATATCCCTTGACGTGCTTGAGATACTCGACACAAAAGTTCTCAAACATGTCGCCCCGAATCTTTTTATTGTCGCGCACTCGCATGTCGGTAAAGCTGTGGGCGGGGGCGTCATAAAAGGTCCTGCAGTCGGCTTCAAATTCATCCCAGAGGTTCGTCGGTGATCGCAGAAATATCTCGTGGAGTTGCTTGTTCATTCTTCCCGTCCGATAACCAAATGATGTAGACACAAGAATCCGTTTTAGAGATTCCCTAGCTTTACACGATCAATATGTAACAATACAATGCATTGGGTTTACATTTTTGAGTGCGAATACAACAGGTTGTATGTCGGAGAGACTACCAGACTATTTAGAAGGATTTGGGAGCACAACAGGGGAGACGGTGGTGTAAATACACGGGTGTTTAAGCCGGAGCGACTGGTTGCAATTTATAAGGTCCAGACTCTCGGAAAATTCCAATCATATGATTATAACGTCGACGAGGCGGTTAATAATCGTACAAAATACAATAAATGGAAGCTAATAAAATTTGAAGATGACGAGGAAGACGTTCACGATTGTAAAGCTGTAGAAAATAACATAACAGAGTGTTTGATGATGAGCTTCGGCGTTACAAAAAATATACGAGGAGGAAAATACACACATATCGATAATCATTACGAACTTCCAAACAACGACTTATTCAAGCGACTACCATTTTGTGATTGTGGATATCCGTGCGACATAAAAAAATGCAATGACAAGGATGTCCTTTATTTTCGCTGTCCACGCAAAAATTTTTGGGATGTACTTTGCGAGTCTTTCGAATGTTGCGACGAGCCTTGTAAGTTTTACCAAGAATATAATCACGATAGTAGCCTTCGCAATAAATCGACATGGACATCTAAGAAACACCTAATACGCAATTTGTTCGACAAGGAAGACTAGCGACTGAAGACCGTCTGAGCGAGAAGGGTGGCGTCCTCGTGTGTCATGGCGGCAATCTCGTGAGACACTCGGCAGAGACCCTCGTGAATCGATTCCCATGCCGAATCGCTCCACGAGACGGCCGTGGTCCGGGGCGGCTTTGCCGGAAAGTTCTCGAGCAGCACGCCGTCAACCTTGCCCTTCATCCGCATGTAGCATCGGAGCTGTATGAAATCATAGGCGGGCGGAATGGCCCAGAATCGCTTGCGGTTCTTGGTCTCGACCACCTTGCCGTCCTGAAACCCGTCAATGTAGCCAATGAGACGATACTCGGGGCACTCGAGCTGCGTAAAGGTGTTGCGCTCGGAAATCTCCTTGCCAGTCTCGACCACGTAGGCGTCCTCGGTGACCTTTTCGAGCTTGGTGCCCCGCCGCTTCTGGATTTCCGAGGCCAGCACCTCCTGCTCAGGCAGGGCGTCAATCGTTGCACGCACTTCCTTGATGACCGAGAGACGCTCCACCTCGGTTTCGATCGTCGACTGGCCCGTGTGAATACGGAGCTTGGCTGCCTCTATGGCCTCGACCTCGATCTTGCGTTCGCCGTCAAAGCACTCCTTGAGAAGTACTCGGGCATTGGTGTCCTTGAACGACGAGATGATGGCGTCGACCTCGGCGTCGCTCTTTGCGACGGTAGCATCCCTCACGCACTTGGCGAGAGCCACGTGGACCTCGTGCGGCGCTGCGGCCACCATCTCCTGGTCCGTCTTGCCGCCCACGGCCGTCTTGCCAGCGAGCACGGCCTCCTTGAACTCGGGTATCTGCGAAAGGATCTTGACGAGCACTTCATTCTTGGTCTTGTAGGGATTCAGTCCCAAAACACCGGCAACTTCGGAGGCGCTGAAACGGGGCTTCATTCTGTCTGTGATGCCGACTGCACTATTATTGCATCCGTTCCGTTTTGGTGGACTTCTTGCGGAACGATCCCGGTGCACCAATAGTGTCGGAGAAACACCCGAGTTTCGTCCTCGAGAAACGCATATGCCTCTTGTTTATTATCGTGCATGCGTTCATAATACAGCTTGCTTTGTGCGGTTTTATGAGTGTTGTATATCTTGAACATTTCTATGCAGAACAAGCTATAGTTCCTGTCAATATCGGCAGGCGAGGTTGCATATGCGTGTCGCAATGCTTCGTATAGAATCGGGTGTCTCGGGCGCACGCATAAGAACCCCTGAAATACCGTGTTTGGAAACGTATACTTTCCCTCTATTGAAACGAAATCGTGATTTCGCACTATATCCTGAATCGGCATGTAGAGCATTGCGTCGGAATCAATGTAGACTCCTCCAAACAAGTAGAGGTAGTAATAGCGAAATAAATCGGCCTTGTGTTCGCCACGCTTAAACGAACGAAATACGCCTTCAATATTGGGAAATTCATCATGCGGATTACTCTTGAAAAACTCCATGATCTCATTGTCGGTAAAGTGTTTGTAAGTCCACCCGACGGCCTGTTTGCGTATCATCTCTGAAATATAGGGAGCGAGGGGGTCCTTGGACGTTTGAAGAATCACGTTGGGAATTGCATCGGGGTTTATGTGAGAGATCGGTGAATACCAGCCGTTACGCCCGTTATGCACATCCAAAACACTTCGTATGACGTATTCATAGTCTTTGGCGGCTCGGTACATGTCGTACTTCTCGACCGCCCGTGTCCGAATATACTCTCGGTCAAACATCGTTCCGTCAATCGCCATTTGAAGTCCGAAGCAGTAATCGGCGAGCGTATGGCATCGGAGCCCGGTCTTCCACTGCTCGACCGTTTCCGACATTCCTCCCCAGTCTGAGCATATTACCGGAGTACCGCATAGTTGGGCTTCGACCATGGCCGCTCCGAACGGCTCGAGATATGTAGTAGGAGCCAAGAATGCCGTGAGACCTCCCAAAAATCGCCCACGTTCGTCTCCGTGAATCGGACCCTTGTACACAATATTTGGCTGCGTTAGATATGGCGTTGGATCGCCCTGACCGCATAGTACGAACCGGACGTTGGGAAGCCGCTTTGCGATCTCGACTACGATATTCGCACCCTTGCAATGAGTAATTCGGGCCATAAATCCCACGGTAGGAATCGTTGGACCCCTCGAAAAGGGAAATTCAGTTATGTTGAAACTATGCGGTATGACGAACCAATAATTTTGGGGGGGTTTCTTTTCTTCTGTGAGCGTCTTGCTCATCCACGAATGCGATTCGAATACTCGAAAGTTCTTGCATGAGCCACTATATCCAATTCCAAATTCAAGAATAATACAATCGAGCCCGCTCAGCGCAGCATCGTACGAATGACCTAGCGGAATACATATGACGTCGGGTTTGCGATAGTCTTCCAATAGTGCGGCCTTGAAGCGCCGGTTAAACTCTTCGTATAGCGGCGTCGACCAGTTGGCGAGGTCTCCGTAAAATGATTGAGGATTCTGCAGTTGAACCTCTGCCTTTTCGTCGCTGTCCAAGTCTGGTTTCAACTGGCGCAACGAACGAATGCGCAGTTTGTGCCACTCTGCACGAGTAAAGAGCTGGACGTCCTTGTTGGCCCCGCTATCAGACCCCTCGACTCCATAATGAATTACTTCAAAGCCCCGGCTGCGCATCATAGGGCCGAAGCGTTTGACCTTTCCTGTGAATGCACAATGACTGAATTCATCGTGTGTTATCGTGTGTGGAATCGCCGGCAAGTGCAAGCGAATCATTTGTGTTCATTCATTAAGCAGCAGTAAACCCCTTTTCCGCACAGAGAGTCTTATATTGCAAGAGGTCTCGCTGGAACGACTTTTTCTGTTTGCCCGACATGTGAGGTTCAAAAAACGTGGCGTTTCCAAACAAGTGTTTCAAGTAAAAGTGATTCACACCGACTACCTTGCGATCAAAAATAATACCATACATTTGAATACCAATATCATGTCGTTTGACTCGGTCCGCAAGAATGATCATATTGTACGGAAACAAAAAAGAAGCCACCAGAGGTTCAGTCATCAGAAACTCAGACGAGTCGACCCTTGCAAAGTCGGGGTTCAGCAACTCATAGTATTTGAAGGCCACTTCATAGTTTTGTTTCAACAAGTAGTAATTCACGAGATAATTGGCACATTCGACTCGGTTTTTATTGTAGGTATACGATTCTACAAGAGCATACAGTCCTAGTTCAGGGGTTCCGAGATTCGAATAGATTTCATATATTCGTTTACACGCCACGTACCGTTCTTCTGCCCACCCATCCAATGAAAGTACCTTGGTGTACCATTTCAGGGCCTCGGGCCACATGCCGCAGTCTCGGTAGGAGTTTGCACAGTAAAACGCATACCGGTTTCGTATGTATGCCGTTGGATTGTTTTCGAATGCTGCTGCCAGCGTCAGTGCGTCCTTTCGAAACCGGTCAGGGTCAGATGACCTTGCGCCCACCGTACGGGCAATGCATTTGTATTCGCCCTTGACCGTAGTACGTGTGGGAACGCCACCATCGGCATGTTCGAGATACTCGTGTAGAACTCCCACATACTTCCACTTGCGACGGTTGTTGAAGATGCTGGAACGATGAAATTCAAGTTCGACACAACGAAATAGCAGTTCGTATACGTCTGCCGTCATTTTTGTCGGAAACGGTATCCGGTCACCCTCGATCGTATCGTCGGCGTCAAACATCAGTGCATAGTCCGTCTTCCCATACGCCAACTCGACTACCTGCGTGCGATTTGTTCCGAAATCTACCCACGGAACCTCGTGCAACTCGCCGGGTATATGTTTGAGTGTCTCTCGAATAATGTCTTGGGTTCCGTCAGTGGATCCCGTATCGCATATAACCCAATGCTGGAACGGGGCCTTGTCCATCAGACACCGCAGCGTCTCCCCGATTATATGTGATTCGTTCTTGACTATCATTACGAGACATAGTGTACTCTTCATTGATGATTTCATACTCGGTCGCTTTAAACACTCTGAATAAACTCCCACTGGAGAAAGTCGCAAATCTTTTTCCAGATCTGGTCGTGCTGAATCAGTCGGTCTCGGCTCTTTAACAGCGGAAAATGTACCTTGTATTCGTCGAGCTCGAGCAGCTCCAGAAACTTGTAGATAATGTAGGAATAGGAGAGGAAATTGCGCCGCTCGTCGGGGCAGTACATCAAGTACGGAGCCTGGACTTCCTGAAACATGGCCCGAATCTTGTCCTCAATCTCGGGCGTAATGGTGGGGGGCGGATTGCCGTTGAGCCGACTCAAAATGTGCGCAGCGTGCTCGTAGTAGCGGTTTCGACCTAATTTCTTCAAAATTTCCCGAATGTTTTGCTCGGTGAGCGACGCAATATTGTCAATGCGGCGCTTGCGGAGTTCACAAATGACTTCATTCATGACGTCGTCGGGGATTTCAGTGCTTTCCTTGGCCTGGAACTGGTTCAGAATTTCGTTCAAGTGATTCTGCTTCTTGTAGGCGTAGTTGTTGCGCTCCTTGGGCGTGTCTCGAAAGCTGGGAAAGTCCGAGACGACGAGGGCGTACTCTTCGCTGCCGCAGCGGGGACAGACCAGAATACCTTCCGACGTAATCTCCTCTCGGGGGACGTTGCAGGGGGCGCAGAGCTCGGACATTTTCTTGATCTGGTCGGGATTATCGATCAGTGACACCCCGTCCGACAGGCCTCGACGCACCATGTACTCGTCAAACATCTTCTTCTTGGAAGGACCGATGGCCGACTCGGACACCGAAAAGAGCTTGTCAAAGGTGCCCACGGATATCGTAGGCGGCGCTTCGGTCTTTTTGGAGGTCTTGGCGTAATAGTCGAGCATAATGTCGCCGCTGCAGAGGTAGTAGTTGCGGACTTCTTCTTGGTCGACGGCCGACGACAGGTCCGTCTGTAGCCTTGAGAGCTCCCCCTGAAGTTTGGTCCGCCGAATCGACTCGTCAAAGTCAAAAATGTCAAAGGAGGTACTGAGCTCGCTTTGTACCTGTTCAATTTTTGTCTGCAGATTGAGAATGTTGGAGGGAGACGATTTCCGTGCGAGTTCCTGAATGTAGGTCTCGTGCATCGAATCCAGCGTGCCGTAGGTATCCCTTTGCTTGGCAGAGACTTCTTTGGTCTTTTTGAGTTTGAAGACGTCTGCGGACATTGTGGATCTTCCGCAGGACTCTCTAACTGGTTATTTACTCCGAAAGGCTCCCAAAAGCACAAGGGCCGCCACGGCCACACCCAGCATAATGTACGGACCCATATCGGTATTGACGAGCCGTCGGGGCTCGTGAAGGGGTCTGTACGAATCCATGAACGGCTCTCGGGCCTCCAATGCGGGGTCCGTGACGACCTTGCACCCCGTAAGGTTGAATTCTAGGGAAGGCGTCATAAAGTGGACTTCCTGGCCCTTGTCGATGCCCGTCAGTTCGTCGGTGACTGGACACTGAAAGGCCTGGCAGTCGGGGACGCCGTCGAGGACCAGCGCATTCATGACCTTCAGAGGGTTCATAGATGCAATATCTCCCGCAGCACCCGGAATGATGCCGTCGAACCCGCTGCCGCCGACGGCCTTCTTAAAGCTGTCGCCCAGGACGCCAGCCGCATCGTCGCCGCCGAGCTTGTTGTTGTTCCAGGTCCAACGATTGACAATCTTGCCGCCCGGGGCCCGGCACTTGCCGCCCGTGTCTCGAAAGAACTGGTTGCCAACCTTGGGACCGGTGAGAAGGCTGTTGACGTAGCCGCTGATGGCGTTGGCGTTGGTAAAGACTTGGCTAAAGGTGCCGTCGCTGGATACGCCCTGGTCGGCGGGCGAGCGGATGTTCGTCAGGTAATCGAACGAAGGGCCGAGGGCGGCGTCCATACCGCTGTTGACGGCCTTGATGGGGTTGTCCCCTACGGCCGCAATGTTGTTCTGGACCGAGCTCCACATTATTACTCTGCAACGGCGAATTTGCAGAGGTAATCCTGAAAGTGCATATTGGTGAGAATGCAGGGCCGCTGGCGGGCCACGTGCTCCACGACTCCGTGGAGGGGCGCCCGAAAGCGACGGACGAGGTAAGCAATCACGAGCGTCGCCGAGCGGTTCATGCCCGCTTGGCAGTGCACGTAGACGTTGCGGCACGAGGGGTCCCGCAGAAAGCGGTCCATGGCCGCTTCAAATCGGGCATAGTGCGACTCGAGAATGTTGGTCTCGTCATCTCGGGCGTCCATGCAAGCGTAGGTATTTGCCCCGAGATGGGCACTGAGGGCGGGCGGACAAGCGTTCTCCTCGGCGCAGTTTAGCACGTGAGTGATGTTTTGCGTCTTGATAAAGGTGGGGCTCATTCCACCCGGGCCTAACAGAATGCGAGGATACACGAGGGCGATGCGATCGTGGAGATACCCCTTTGAGAGCGGCCGATACTTGCCTACGATAGATTCGAGCATTATATACCCTTGCCGTATTCTCGAAAACGAATTGGAACGCTCAACCGAGAAAGGTGATCAAAGAGATGAGCGATACACTGCTTCATACGTACACCGATGGCTCCATGCTCAAAAAGACGACGATACAGGCACTCCTGAAGATTCCGAATTGGAAGGGCAATCGGATTTTGGACGAAGGCCATGCCGAAAAGCTAGCGGGCTCGATAGAACGGATGGAGTCGCTGGACAAGGGTTATTCCCTGATTGTCATTGACGAGCCCGATGCGGCTGGGAAAATCACCCAACAGCGCTACATTGTCGACGGTCAGCATCGCCTGTCAATCCTCCGCAAGACCTTTATGCTCGGTGATTTTCCGGCGACCGTCACTGAAAAGCACGTCAAGACCGAGTCGGAGGCAATCGAGTACTTTAACTCGATCAACAGTTCAAAGCCGATCCACTGGGAGGAAGACCCGATGATGGTTGTGAACCGATTCCTCGTCGCTCTCGAAAAGGAATTCAATGCGGGCCTAAAAAAGAGCGACCTCCTGCTCCGCAACACCAAGACGGTGCGGCCGTTCCTGTGCGTCGACGACGTACGCCAGGCGCTCATGCCGCTGGCCGAGCGCTTGAAAAAGGTCAAGCCCGCCGAGTTTGTCGCAAATGTGCGTGCCTGGAACACCCGAAAGCTGACGGAGCTCGAGCTCGCAGTGAGTCAGAAGCCAGACAGCATGGCCGAGAAGTGCATCTTCCGCAAGTTTGCGCTCGCCGACCGCTTCTCATCGTTGCAGTGGATCTTGGTAGCCCTGCGCAAGTAATGTTACATAACAACACTAATGTTCGACGCAATCCTCATACCGCTATCCCGCAGAACCGCAATTGCACTATTCACACTTGCCGCTCGGACCGCAGACACCTTCATTTCGATATTCACCCTATAACTATTCCAACCTCGGTCCTTGCACAGCTTGAGCACCGTGAAAGCAACGCACGAGACAACCGAGAACTCCGAGTTCGCAGCAAGACGTTCTTTCTCGAATACTATTGTATGGAATCCGTTCTTGGTGCAGGCGCTCAGTGTACCAGACCCAATCACCTTGCCGAAGCTTGTGGGAATGTCTTCGTCGTTGATCGTTACAGCCGCATCCGGATCAATTGGTTGCGGAGGTGTAGGTGCTGCTGGCAGTGCAGGCGGTAGAACTTTTTTTGTCCCCGCCAAGAAACCAGCGGGCTTGTTGATCTTGATGAACTCATGGATGCTCGAGAGGAGTGGGCTCGGAACAAAGTCCGTCTTGATCGTTGTGGGAACTGGCGTCTTTGTGAGATCCCACACCTCTCGGCTACCCCCTACCGGTGTCATCTCCGCAACAACAATACGGCGCTGGTGACCACCATGCTTGCCAGCGCCGTACACATCACTGAGAGGTTTGATCTGGATTACACGGTCGCCAAGGCACATCATCAGAATACCAGCCGATGCATTCATCTTCGTCGCACGCCCATAGTTCGTGAACAATGCCAGCTGCTCGTCCGTATTGTTCTTGCACATTTCGTAGAACGTGAGTTTAAGCTGACACTCACCCGTTACATACTGGAATGCATTGTAGCGGTTAACCTGTGGAGACGTGTCGAGAACGCTCACGAGAGTCTTCCATGGAGCATCGGGTGTTGACTTGGTCACCTGCATCGACATGGGACCTGTACAGTCCCAGGTCCTAACCGTGAAGGACATGCTGTCAAACATGCGCTGAGGGAAGCGGACGCACATGATCTCCTTAATGTGGGCACGGAATGCGTCGCATGCCTTCGCAGGATCCGCACATGCCTTCGGGAATGAGTCTGATGCCATCCGGAACTCCTCGTAGTATCCGTGGTCGTCAACGTTATCCCACGGGCACTCTTCCTCGTTGATCCCGCAGTCCCAGGGTGCGAGTCCGTCCTTCGTCCAGGGACCCTTGAACCCCTTAGCAGTCAACTTTCCAGATGACTTGAACGCAATGAGGAACTTGAAGCCACTCCTAACATGATCGGCACGAATACGAGCCATGCGGTGACCCTGTCCATATACGCTGGTGCCAGTACCCGCTTCACTTGAAGGATTCTGGATACGAGATCCATCTGCAAGGCCATCACCATCGTCGAGGTAAGTTGCGTGGAAGTAGCCGCCGTGCTCGCTCTGAACTAGCGTCAACTCAACATTCTTGGCACCATGTGCCCAGCTGTCCTCAACATACTCCATCATTAGGAGAACCAGATTCGGATCGTGATACATGTCGGTCATCGACTGAGCATGGGTGCCTCGCACGCTAGCCGGAATATCGAAACCCTTTGGAACGGCCATCTTTTATCTTATATGCTTACAAGCCTGTAAGCATATAGTCGATTTCGTTTCACGTTCACATTTCCAGATTTGGCCCTGCGCAAGTAAAAACGAATCCGAACGCCCGATGCAGAGAAGAATGCATATCAAATGTCGACGAACTTGCAAGACGCCGTCAACGATGCTCGTCTCTGCCACAAGAACGAGATGAAGATCTACAAGGACTGCGAAGCGGCGCTCCAGGAGGCTTCTCGCCGCTCGGCGGGACCAGTCGAGTTTGAGCTGCTCAAACGCCGCTGGCGGGAGCAGAATCGCATCGTCTTTGATTCGTACGCTCGGCTGCTCGACGCCATGGCCGACGAGGCCGAAAAACGGATTACGACCAAGGAGACGGAAACCACCGCAAATGTCGACGAATCTGGAGCTTGCCCAGACGGCCCTCGCCAACGCACAGCATGACTACGACAATGAAGTCAAGATCTACGATGAATACGAGGAACGGTTGTATGGAGCATTCCACCTACCGGCGAGCATGCTCGAGTTTCTGACGATTCGGCGACAGAAGGAGGCGCAGGCCCGAGTCGTTGCGCAGGCCTACTCCCGCCTCGCCGCCGCTCAGGCGCATCTCGAGACGGCCCGCATGCAGCACGAGTTTGCCACGGCTTGGGTCGCATCGAATAGCAGCGAATAAGCTAGACGAGCGGTTGAAGGAGGGTTTGGACGATATAGACGAGGACGACGCCGATGGCGCCCAGGACGGCGGCGCCGCTCAGCGAGACGACTCCGCTGCCCGCATACGACCCAGGAATGTACCGAAGGACGAGCGACTGCACGGGCGTCAGCGAAATCACAAATACGGCCGCAAAGATGGCGACGTATCCCAGAATATTTTTCAGTACGGACTTGACGGCCATCGGGTGCATCTGGGCCCCGTTGGGCGGCGGGGGGAACGAGATGGCGCTGGTGGTCCCGGGCGTAATCATCTGTGGGTAGGTCGTGGCGGCCGGTAGAGACATGCTCGGCTGCTGAGAGCCTCCAGGCGGCGGCACAAGCTGATCGAGCGGCGTGGCGTCCATTTATATAGTTTAGAGCGAAACTCCGCTGGCCGGGCAGGACGCATCCTCGATCCGGTAGCGATAGCACTTGCCATCGATGCGGGTCACCATGGTGCGAAGATCGTCGGTACTATGCGCACACTCGAGAATCTCCGACTGCGGGCGGTGAAACATCAGAATGGATATACCGAGGCCGACGACAAAGGAAAAGAACATGCTCGCCTCTGGCTTCCGCAGAATTTCGCTGATCATTATATAAAGCAGACATGCAATACTTTGGAAGCCACAGCTCGGGAACGGGCAAAACCAAGGTCGCCGACTCGTCGGATCTTCTGAAGGCCCGCAAGATTCAGACAATCAACAATGCCAACCAGCCAGAGTACCGCAAGAATGGGGTCGTGACCAACATTCATGCGGGCATTTCTCCGATTCAGGTCGCACAATACAATGCTGTAACACAGCAGATCAATTACTCGGTCAAGTACACGAACAACAACTAGTCCGCTAGTTTAGAATGTCGATCGTCGACGTGCAGGCCACCTGGTACGCACGGGCTCGAAAGCAGCCGTTTTCAATCTTTGGATTTCGGAACACCATCTCGGGGTTCTGAACGTCAGGGACGAGCTTCTTTTTGGTCGTCGGAGGGACAAAAATAGAGGTGATAATCATGCCGACCAAGAATCCCACGAGGACCCAGACGACATCGAACATTATTCTAGGACGAGAGTTTCGTGAATGCGCCGCAGGGTCTCATGGTCGTCGCCGCTCCAGGTGATGACTGGTCTGAGTCCTGGCGTTACGGCGCCGCCAAAGTAGACAAAGAGATCCGTGTGCTCGTAAAATTTAGGCTCGTCGACCAGCAGAATTATGCGGCGATCCACGTTCTGCGTATCGGCAAAGAAGCGAAAGGCATCCGGACCACCTACCAGCATGACGATGAACATTTGTGGGAGTACTGAATAATGCTCAAGGATATCCGTTTTTACAAGGACCCGCAGCTGCTGTTTGCGATCGTGACGGCGGCAGCAGTGGTGGACACGGCTGGCCTCTTTATTTGGAAGCAGTATCCGAGGACTGCAGCCATTTCGCAATGGTACGACAAGTTTGGATTGATTGCCTATATGCTGGATGTGACGTCGATGGTGATAGGCACGGTCTTGGCGCAGTTCGCCACGTCGTACCTTGGCGGACCCTGGAGCCCGCTACTGTTTTGCGCCGTGGCCGTCGTCATCCAGGTTGCCCACGACCTCTTTTTTGCACTGGCAGTCGTTCCGAACGTCCAGAACAATGACATTATGGACCTCATGAAGTCGTACACTGGCGACTCGTCGTCGTGGCTCATTCTGGTCGTGGATGCCATCTACATGATCCTGACAGCCCTGATCGCCATGGTGCTCTACAGCCAAAAACTGTGGGTTTCGGGCGTGCTCTTGTGCTTCACGCTGTACGTGACGGGCTATGCGATAGTTGCGCATCCCGCCTAGAAGAAATTCCACCATCGCTGCTTCTGAAACTCGGCGGGAACCCGAGTGGTCGTCCAACTTGTAATCGTGAGCTTGAGTTCTGCTCCAGACCTGCTGGGGGTCTGAAACTCGAGGGTCTGCAGATGGGGCAGGACAATCGTTATGGTGGAGTAGTCGTCTAACGAGTACCTCCGAAATTCTCGGAGGTACTTGTAGAGGCGTATCGTAAATTGGTTGTAGGTGTAGTAGGCCATTATGTGGAAGCGAATTCCGTCACGGACGTTTGGTCCGGGTATGTAGACGAGGGACATGGTTGCGGTGTCGGCGTCTCAGTTCGGACCGATTCATTTTGGTTTATACGGTTTCAGATCCTTTCCAGGAACGGCGATCAAGAACACAAATGCAGTGCCTTTTCCGCCACCCGTCACCTCTGTGAGGGCGCCAGTGGTAAATTTCTTCTTGTCGTTGAAGCGAACGGACAGGGCGTGCGAGCCTACGCACGTAGGCCCAAAGACATCGTAGTCTTTCGAGCCGCTGCGCTGCTGCGGGTTGACAATGTCTACATAGTCAGTTTCGTTCAGAGATTTCAAGAGGGTTTGTAGTGGCTGCCGAACTTTGTTGTTCACTTCAATTTTTTCCAACGTTCCTCCACGAATTTGTACAAATTTCTGAATGTGGTCGACTATAGACTCGACGACGTTTGGAGGCTGAAATCTGATCTTCTGATCGCATTCATCATTGTTTTTACCTGCGACCACCGGCTCGTGAGCGACAACGCTTATATTCGCATCCAGAGGCTGTACATTAGGGCTACGAGGGACTGGAGGCTGCTTTAATCCTTGAGAATATCGCAGGATCACGAGCAGAGGATCTATGATCGGGGACAACTCTGGCCTCCTTCCTTTTATCTCTTCGAGGTCCGCAATATCTCTTTCCTCGTTCAAATTTCCTGGCTCGGCATCTGGCAGTAGGTTGGTGTGAATTTGAGAAATAATTGCATTATCTCTGTCGGAAATGCAGTCTATGACTGTAATCTGAATAAACTTTTCCATTGCACTTATCGAATAGATGGTGGTTAGATTGATAATAGACTTTGGGGCTCCATCCACAAACCTATACAGTTTTTCTACATTGATACCTGCAGTATAAATGTTAAGCACACGCATGTATTGGATAAAATTTTCATTTCTCGAAGTTGTTGTTTCGGCAATAAAACAACTACCTTTTGTAAATGTTTGACCCTTTATCACTACCTCGTCAATTTCAGCTGGCGATCGCATTGCTTCGGGGACGATTCCTGCAACTCCCGGCCCAATATTGGGCGGTCCTGGATTAAACGGAACCTGACCCACCTCCTCAATCACGGGCGGTGGCGGATTGAGTCGGACAAGCAACGGATGTATCCACGGGCCAGAGTCGGGGCTCCTAGCCAAAATCTCGTTTAGTATGGCACTATCTTGGGTGCGAAGCTCTTGATTGTCGTAATATCCCGGAGTTTCAAGATTCCGAGAAATTCGAAGAAGTTCTGCGTTGTCTGCATCTTCTTTCTTATATGCTTCCAAAACCATCCTTGCTCGTTCGATTCCAGCAATTAACTCAGGATCGACGGGAGGTATCGAACTTACTGCTACAGGAGCCGCTGCACTAATGCGATCTTGATATTCGTCATGTATACGGCGAAGCACTTCATATGCTCGGTTAAGTTCGGAAAAGGTTGATTCGCCCTGGGGGAATGTAGTAGGGCGAACTGCTCTGGATGCTTTCAGTCTATCAATTTCGGCGAGCAACGCAGAGGCTTCTGCTTGCGCACCCGAAGCCGCAGCCAGAGCTGCCGCACGATTCATGGGTGGAGCACCGCCCGCAGCCGCCGCAGCCGCAGCCTCACGAGCAGCAGTCTCCTGACGTTCCCTCTCCGCAGCCTCCGCAGCTGCAAGAGCCGCAGCTGCACGAGCCGCAGCTGCACGAGCCTCAGCCTCCCGGGCGACACGTTCAGCGTTCACAACCGCACGAGCGGCAGCTCTACGTTCTCTCTCTGTCTGTGCGCTTACATTCGCTATTGCAGCCTCGCCTCTGTTCAATCGTCTATTCGCAGAAGCTGCGGCTTTCGTTTCGGGAGTAATCGTTCTTGCTTTAATGGCCGCTATTCTTTCGGCTTTCGCAGTGTCACCACTAACTGCATTTTCCGCAATTTCTGCGGCTCGATCGGCCTCTACATCCGCTTCCCTTTTCAGTTCTTGAATAGCGCTAAGTCCATCTTCGATTTGTGCGACAGCATTATCGTTCTCTTCCGTCCGATTAGCATCTCGAAATGATTGGGCCTGAGTAAGCAATCCTTGAACTGTTTGGATATGGTCACCAATCGCCGCCGCAAGGTTGATTACATGAAATGCTTGATCTTCCTTTCCCTCCGTTGTAGTGGGATCTGCAACGTGAAGGGCAGTTTCTTTGAGTTGTGCAGATAACTGATAGGCTTCCGTCATCAAGCGGTTCGCTTCGTTTACTTTTGAAGGCATGTCGTCGGTTGGGGGCGGAGGTGACGGAAGTACTGGATTGCTTGCAGGGGTGCTTGTGGGCGTCCCCGGTGCTGGAGCTGCTGCCGGCGGAGGAGCAGGATTTCCCGGAGAACCAGACGATGGGGAACTCGATGGGGGACCCGATGGGGGACCAGAAGGTGAAACACTAGCAGCCGACGCCGTGACAATCTGCACCACTGGCGGAGCGACCTTCAGAACCGCAATCATCTCCGTGTTTGCCGGGCAGTTGATTGTGACGCCCCCTGCGGTAAGATCTGCGGGTGCAGTGGTCAGCAGGTGAAGAGCGATGCGGTGGTCGTCCTCGGTCGACACGTATCCGACTGGAAGGTTTGAATCGAGCGAAAAGGTCGCATTGCCGGCAGGGTAACTCACGGGCCCGCCCGTCTTGTACGGAAGGGACACTCGAGTCGTCGAGGCTACACTGGTAACTCGTGGGGCAAAAAAGAGTCTTGTCAGCATGGTGTTACTCATATTGGCTACTCCTGATCGCTCGTAGATGTACGCAAGCGGGTGCTCGACATCGAAGCTGGGGAGAGTGTGCACGTCGGACCCGACGACGAATCCCGTGACTGGTTGGTACGTAGGAGAGTCGCCAAAGCCCTTCAGATTGCTGGTTCCTGATTCGACCGTTAGCCGAATACGTTCTGCGATCTGAACAGGTGGAACAACTCCGACCGCATCTTCATTCGTATACGAAAGACTGACGAGCAAGTATTTGGGGTCGACGGTGGCGCCTTGGATCTCGACAGCGCCGATTGTCGGGATGCCTAGAGGCAGCGACATCATTATATTAGCGTAAGAAATGAGGACGTGCGCCTTTTCGGTACTGCAGAATATGCGTCTTGGCCTTCCGGTAGTACTCTCGGTAGGCCAAAACGGGGTCCGACTGCTTGAACTCGTCGGGCATCGCCATTCTGGGCAGGGTCATCTCTCCCGTGTCGGGAATGCCGGGCTCGTGCTCGCCCAGCCAAGCGAGGTGGACCTCGCAGGCGTGCGTCTTCTCGGCGCCGTAACGCCAGCGGTACTGCTTGACGAGCTCCTTCGCCAAGCGCACCAGCCAGCGGTAGTTCTGCAGTGTTTCCCGAACCCACTTTGCACAGGGGTGGTTCAGGTGCGTCTTCTTGTATCCGCCGTTCGGGGCGGAAGTCGTGTCCATGTGCGCTGTATAGAGGAGCTGGGTTGATTCCACGATCATCTTTACAACGTGCTTGTCGCAGTGGTACCTCGCACAGAGGTGGGGGTGTCGGTGAAGAAAGAATATATTCATGTTGCTGCTGCGGCTGCGGCTGCGGCAGGCTGCGGGGATACGTTTTCACGGAATTTCGCTTCAGCCACCTCTCGAGTGATCCCCCGGTACACCATGTCCAGTTTGATCGTAAGCAGGGCAGTGCGCAGCTTTTTCGGGTCCATTACTACAGGTCGATATGATTTCGCACGCTATTGTTCCACGTGAGTTCCTGTCGGGGAATGTCTTTGCGAGACTCTCTCGCCTGCAGAACCAGTTTGGTCGAATCGTACTGCGCCATCAGAAACATGACCATGATGGCGGCGACAATGACGAGAAGGGCAATGTTGAACCACCAAGAGCCGTGTAGGTTCTGAATGGCCTTGGTTTGCAGCAGATTGTTGCGTATTCGGAGGAGCGTGCTCTCGTCCACGAGATCTCCCATATATTGTACACCCTCAATAAACAATGAGCGCCGCATCCGCCGCAATGACCGCACTGAGCATTGCGACAGCGGCCATTTCGTTCGGAGTCGGGTACGTGGCCCAGATATTTGTCAAGGCCACGCCCTTTGACGGCGATCCTCGGTCGGTATCGGGAACGCACGTCCTCTACACTGTCGACGAGCTGCGGAAGATGAATGACAAGGAGCGGGTCGATGCGTACTACAACAAGCGGGCAGACCTCCACGACGTCCTCGAGGCCGTCGTCGAAACCCGGGACCCCGCCCAAGCGTATATCAAGTTGAAGGAGAAGAAGGATATGGAGCTGATCGTGAAGGCGATCAAGGAGTTTTACCCAAAAGCAGTTCCGGATGCGACTGCACCTGCTGCTCCGACCGCACCGCCGGCCGTGGCAGTACCTGCGCCGACTCCGAGCGTAGCGCCGGCAGAACTGCCGAAAGCCCCGATGCTCGGAGGAGGCGCTCCACCCACGGATGTAGGTCACCTTCAATTCGGAGGCGAGATGCGGCCGTTGGTGCTCCCAGCAGCGCCCGCAGCAGTTGCAGTTGGTCAATAAAGCTCAAATTCTTCACGTGGACGTCCAGCTTTCCGTGCAGTATGGACTGCAGTAGGTCTTCGTCCATCCTTATTACAGACTCTGGAGACTTTGCGTATATGGGTTGGCCTTGAAGGCGTCCAGAATGCGAGGATCGACTCGCTCCCAGTCTGCATTATTCGGAACCTGCTGCGTGTAGTGGAAGTCGCCCTGATGGTGCTTGCCCGCCGCCGAGGGCACCACGTTCCCGGCAGCCTCAAAGCCCCGCACGTTATTCATCATCGACTCGTCCTTGTTGACCTTGACGGCGCCAGGACCAGCCCCGCCACTGTTGATCGCAATGTTGCCGCCTGGTGTATAGTAGGTTTCCACCGTAGCTTCACGGCCCGGGTTCGTGTACGCCACGAGGTACGGATCGACGAGGTATGAGCCCTCCGCCACTGCCCCGGCGCCGCCGCCCACACCGATCCACCCGCCGACCGTCAGTCGCATAAACTCCTCAAAGGGCTCCGTAAAGGCCCGCACGTAGCTCTCCATGGTCACATCCGACCCGGCGGCACCATAGTACTCGACGCTCGTCGTCTCTCGCTGCTGCTCTTTTTGCATCTGCTGCGGGAACGAGGCGGGGGCCACCTGGGCACCTACCGCCGTGTTCAGGTGGGTCAGCTCGCCGTTCGCATCCGAGAGAATGTTGAACGTGTCGGGACGGTTCTTATAGACAGGCGCCTGCAGCCCCGGCTCGGTAATGTAGTGTGACCCCGGAACGACAGGTTTGTCGTACGTGAGCTTGGGCTTGTTGGCCGTGCGGATCTCGTCCGTCGTCCTCGGCTTGGCGTACTGCTGCGCCTCGTTAAACTGCTGGTAACCGCCCGAGCCCAGGTTGGTGTAGCCGTCGTTGACACCGGGAGCGACGTAGGTGCGCTCGATTGGGGATACGTTCTTCATGTTCATGCCTGCCACCTGACGAGACTGGTAAAAGTCCGACTCGTTGGCATTGCCAAAGGGATTGCCTTGGCCAGGGACGACGTCGTACATGGATGTAACTTCCCGCTTCTGAAAGTAGTCGCTGCCCGTCCCCGCAAACGTGTCGAGAATCGACGTCGTGGCGTCCGCCCGCAGGTTCTGCGTGACCTTGGCGCCAAAGAACGGGACCATGTTGTTGTGGCCTTTCGGACCCTGACTATGCTGGACCTCGCTGCCGGCAGTGGCCCTTGTCGGCACGCCCGGGGATTGGCCACCCGGCGACAGCCTTGCGGCCGTGAACGGCTCCTTTCCGCTCTTTTCCGAGCTGTATTGGGTTGACAGGATATATCCTAGCAAACCAATTCCGGAAAAAAGAGCGATCTCTATCATTATCTACTTACCTGTGAAATTTCGGGCGGACATTATCCTTGACGGCGCCCTCGTGTTGCGAAAGTACTCGAACGGCGGAATGACGTGGTCCTGAGGACGGTAGAGGAGCCACTGGAAGGCGTTCGGGTCCGGCTGCTGGCGGGTCGTGGGCACGTTAAAGGTGCCGACGAACGGCGTCCTCGGCGGGGCGTCCTGCGCATTATAGGGGGTCTGAAACACCCAGCGGGACTCCTGCGTATGCGCATCATTATAGTCGAGACGGCTGGCAGACATATTATACTCACTGCACATCTTTTACTACTCCCGCAGTAGCCGTATCGGTTGTGTCTGAACTGAACGATTCGACGGGCGCCGACCACGACGTCGAATTAAAGGGGAAAACCTGCAGGTCGCCAAGATGATCCTTCAAGAATGCGATAAAGCGGTCAACGGCCGATTGCTGGCGGGTCTCTCGGCGCTCGTCAGAGGGTCGCTTGGCGGGACGAGGGCCGTAGCAGTTTACGCCAAACTTCATCGAGGGCTCAAAGTACCCGCCGTTAATGCCAGGGCGGCCGCACTTTTGGCGGCGCTCCTCGCTGGTCTCCTGCAGCTGGCGGCGCTCCCAGCTCGCCTCCTGCGTCGGAAAGAGGGCCAGACCGCCCACCGACCACCCGTAGCCACACCATTCGGCCCCCGCATTGTAGGCCTGCTCAATCTGCGAATACGTGGCCAGTTCAGCGCCAAAGGCCTTGCAGACATTCTCGGCCTTGTCGTAGGTAAAGGTGTTGTCGCCCACGTAAAAGACCTGGTTCCCGCTCGGCAGGTCGGATGACGGCGGTGGCGATCCGCCAGCCGTCGACGGGGCATCGGCCGGGCCGGGCGGCGGGGGTTCAGGCACAGGAAAGTACGTAATGTCAATTTCGTTGCCGTTCGTGTTGATCTTGACAAAGCCGTACTGAAAGAGAACAAATAGCAGGATACCGATGAGCAGGGCAAATACAAAAAAAGAAAAGATGTTGCCGGTGAGGATGAAGAGAATCGACAGCACAAAGACGACGGCAAGACCAATCATGGCGGTGCCCGTAATGTCGGTGCCCCCATGAAGTGTCGTCGGCACGGCTGGGTGATGCGGTTTCTTATCATGATGCTTCTCTTCCTTTCGCTCGTCTCGTCGTTCCTCTTTCCACTCCTTCTCCCATTCCCGTGCCATTTCGTCCCGCCGCCGCTCCTCCCTTTGCTCGTGCTTCACTTCGGCTCGCTCCTCCTTGTCCCGTCTGTGCCCTTCCATTAGTTTTCAGTCAGGAAATAAAGCAGGATTCGCATGGTTTTGTCCAGCGGGAACTTGCGGGACTCCATCGGTACGACAAGCTGATCGTCCAGAATCGTCCACGGGTTGCCGGGGGGCAGCTTGCGGGCGTACGTCTTCCAGTGTCCACCGTTGAAGCACACGACGCCAAAGAGAGTGTATGGCTTGTTGTTGATGACGATCACGCTCGAGTACTCGACGGGCGTGGACCAAATCATCAGGACTTTCGGAAAGCCTCCAAAGAGAACCTGCTTCTTGCAGCCCCGCTCGTTGCACTTGTCGCACTTCCAGTCGGAAATCACGTGCGGCGTAATGTATTCTTGAATCGCCTGGAGAATGGGAATATTGGGGGCGGACGGCATCAAGTTCAGGTCGATCGTCGTATCGGTCTTGAGCTGGACGTCGCCGCAGTGCGAGCACTCGATGCGGTCTCCGATCTCGAAGCGAAAGGCCTTGTCGAGCCAGGGCAGTTTGTCGCACATGTGGACGATGAGCTCGTGACTGTCCCCAATGTTTTGCCCTGCGGGCATGTGCACCGTCCGCACTTCCCCGTAGAGCTCTCGCAGCCCCGACGTTCCCTTGCTATTGTAGACAGTGTGGAGGGCTACGTCCACAGGGTTGGCGCTGTCGGGGGCGTGCTCTTTGTAGTGGTCCATCAGTACTGGGCACGAAAACAGGCCTTGCAGGGCCGCATTGACCCAGCAGCTTCCCCGGTTGTTGGGAAGGCCAAACATTATATACTAGCGGAGAAAGGCGTTAAATGTATTTAGAAACCCAGACGGCTCCTCCTGATTGATGAATGCGCTCGAGAAGGGCTTCATGACGCCGTACTGCTCGGGGCCGCCCATATCACCCGGGGCCCACGACTGGTCTTTCCCGCCGCCGTGCTTTTGGCAGCCCATCGAGTGCGTCGTGCACGTGCAGGGCACCAGCGAGCTCTTGGCGACGTAATTATCCTCTTCCGTGCCCTGCCACCAGGGCCGGGGCTTGTGCCGCTCCTCCATAAACCCTGGTCCCCGCCCCGATCCTGCCTCGCTCCCGTCTCTCCGCTGGGCCTTGTTCCCGCCCAGAATGTCGTCGATCGGCGGATCGCTCGTCGACGAGCCTGGAGAGTAGCCGAACGGCATGTCGCCCCCGTCCTCCCGCTTCCAATCTTCGTCTTCGCCGCCATCCCGCTTGTGGCACTTTCGTTTCTTGTAAAAGGTCCTGCCCTTCCGTTCGTGCAGGTCGTCGTCGTTTGAGAGGTAGAAGAAGTTCTCCTTATCGTCCTTGGTGATTCCCTTGCAGTCCGGGCGCTCGGCACAGGCAATCTGAGCCGTATACATGGTTGGAAAAAAGTGGTTCAGCGTGTCCCGCTTGGGCGCTCGGTCCTTTTGCGGCTCGCCCCACTCGCACGGCGGGTCCTGCGGATCACGGGAGCAGTCCTTCTTTTCGTAAAAGGTTGCGCCGTACCCTTCGGGGCTCGATTCAGCCCGACCCACGGTCGTCAGGCGAAAGACTTCAGCTCCGCCTTTTCGACTCGTGGCCTGTATGCCCTTGCACAACGGGTCCATCGAGCAGTCAATCTTGGCCTTTTCAATCACCTTGTACTCCATGCCCGTGAGGTAGGACGAGGCCCGGTCAGGAACGGTGCTATTGTCCTTTTTGATCCACTCACAGGTCGGAGCCTCCCCACCGCCGCCGTTACGAATGCTCAGCGGCGTCACCCCCAGCGTGGTCGCAATGGGCTCGTCTGAAGTAAAGTACTCGTAGGCGGGAAGCAGCATGAAGGCCAGCAGCGCCAGCAGAATGACTGCCCCCCATTTTACGACTTCAATGCGAATCATAATCTTCTCTTACTATGATAATGGTAAAATATACACAGAGTCGTCGCAAGCGGCATCATAGGAAGAGTCTGCGTAAAACCCGGCGCCGGGTTCCACGGAGACTGCGAAAAGGGGGATATTCGCCGATAGGCCCGAACGGCGGCAACTACGGGCCTCCAGCACAGGGCAAAATTGAGCAGTCCAGTGCCGAGCTACCGGACCCCGTCCCGGCTGTACCGTTTTAGTCTTTGCTAGGCTGCTTTGAGGCCATGAACTCTCGGAGGCTCGCAAGCTCTTCCGTGCTGATATTGACGGTTACGAGCGTTGGTTCAGCACCGGGCTGTTCGGCAGCGAGCTTTTCAACAACTGGTGGTTCCGCAGGTTGCAGTTCGACAGGTTCCGTAAGCGATTTGACATGTACTCCGATCGGAGACGACTCAATGCGCTTCACGACCTCCTCTTGCAAGGCGGTGACCTTTGCCGTAATTTCGGCCTTTTGCTCGGCCGACACGGGGAGGGCGGCGATGATTTGCTCCTTGTACTCTTTTGCTTTTTCAGCTACAGCCGAAACTTGTCCAGCGACCCGTTGCACTTCGGGCGGAAGGATGCTGACTGGGCTGTCGATGGTCGCATCAATCTTGTCCTTTTGCTCCTTGCTGAGCGGCAGAAGATCGGCCACACTGCCCGTCACCTTCTTGATCGTCTCCTTGTTCTCCTCAAACTTCTTCACGAGGCCGCCCACGGTTCCTCCGTTGCGAAAGTAAATGATGGCGCCGACGATGAGCGCAATGCCCAGAACGCCGACTGCCACGGCGCCCAGAATCGTAGCCGTGGAGCTACCAGGCGTGACGCCAAGAGTATCGAGGAGCGACGGAGCGGTGACATTCACTGGGCTCGAAGTTGGAAAGGCGGTGATCATAAAGAGGGGCGTCGTCGTTGCCGCAATAGACGGAGTTACCGTGCGAGAAGGGTACGGCGTCATTTCAAAGAGAGGAGTGGACGTCAGTGACGGAATTGGAGAGACTGAAGACGTAATCGTGTACGACGATGTAAGCGTGTACGACGAAGTACCAGAGGGAGTGATAGTGCCCGACGAGGTGGTGGTGTAGGTCGGCGTATACGTCGAGGTGGTGGTGTAGGTCGGCGTATACGTCGAGGTGGTGGTGTAGGTCGGCGTATACGTCGAGGTGGTGGTGTAGGTCGGCGTAGCGGATAGTGTCGCAGTTCCCGTCAAAGAAGCGGCGCTCGAGCGGGTAATCGATGGCGTCGGAGGAGCCACCGTGCCGCTGGCCGAGGCGGCCTCGTTGCCCACCGTCATGTCTATGCCGCACGCCTCGGGCAGAGTGAGCGTGGCCGAGTAGACGCACGTCGGGTTCTCGTTCACGCCGCTCATGCTCATCGTCGCACCGCACGCCACCGCTAGCCGGAACGTGCGGCTGCAGGTCGGCGAAACCGGGGCTTGGGGTCCGTACAGCTGGGTCGTATACACGCCGTTCGCCGACTCGAATGTCGAGAAGGAGCCGCATGGGTTTCCTGCGTTTTGGTTCTGCATACACGATTGGTACATGACAATCGTGTATCCAGGGGGATTGAAGGTAAGCCCGTTGAGACGGTTGTAGAGCACTGCCGGGCCCGTTCCGGCAAGTGCGCCCAGCACGCAGGCTGCTGACACTACGCTTTTGAGGAGCATTTATACTAGTGATAGACTTTTGCCGAATCCGAAGACCTTCCGACCCAAATGGGCGACATGGCCGAGTAGAGGGCCTGTTGGTAGGGATTTTCGGGCTTGAGCTCCTTGAAATATGCAAACGGCGTCGGCGGAACCTTCATCGCATTAGCGATGGCGGCAGGGCTACGCTGGCCAGACACGTCCGGACACCCAGTTGCCTTGTTGTATTCGAGATATACCTGCATGCTCTTGAATTCCTTGGGAGTGCCATCCACCGTTTTTCCGACCCAGCTGTCTCCGATAGGGTAGAGGCTCGAAAGGCAGGAGGACATTATACTCTCTCCTGAAAATTGTATGTAATCTAAGCCCTATATAAATGGCTGCTCGCACAAGACGCCGCCGAAAATCTGCACGCAGCCGGCGCCGTCGGGGCGGTCGGAAGTCTGCCGCCAAGCCTGCCGTCAAAATCGTGCGCTACCATATGAATGGTTGCTCTGCTTGCGAAATGTCCAAGAAGGCATGGGACGACTTTTGCAACAATCCCCCGCCCAATGTCGAGCACGAAGCGATTGAGGAAGCAAACATTCCAGAGTCGGCGGGAATTGAAGCCTTTCCGACGTACGTCGTGTTCGTGAACGGAAAGGAAACAAATCGACAACAAGGGGCTATTACGGATTCCGCAAAAATTACCCAACTTTTACAGGGTTAGAGGTACTGCCCTTGGCGACCACGTAGTCCTCGGACAGGGCCTTGCGAACGACATTATCCTTGTTGAGAAACGCCTGAAAGCCCTCGAGATCGTTGGGGATCGTCGTGGCCGCCTGGGTGACCCATTGGCGGGCAGACTGCATCAGGCCGAACGTGTCGGTCGTGTCCAGAAAGAGGTCGCTGGTCTTGGCAAACGAGCGCTGGATGGCCTCGTCCACGCCCCGGGTCGTCACGTCGGGAGGAGCCGGCGCCCGGTCGGGGTTGTCGACATAGTCCGTAAAGACGACGTTCATAAAGGGGTTATCGGCCGTCGGCACGGCGGCCGGCGCTGCTCCCAAAATCTTGGACTGGAACGCTTCCTTGATCGTTTCCGTGCGAGGGTAGAGCTTGACGAGGACGACGGTGGCGGCCATCACGACCGGAATGAGCAGCAGGTAGTAGGTTTTTTGGGTGAAGAGCGCAACGATGATGGACGAGTAGATCGTAAAGCGCACGATCGAATTCAGAGCCTCAGGGACCGTCATGTCGTTCGTGGGGACAAACTGCTTCCAATCAGAAAACAGATTTGCCGGATCTTGGAGCCAGAACAATCCCATTGTGTATTCAAAGGAAATTACTTGCGTCGCTCCTTACGTCGTCGCTTCTTTCGCTCCCTATTTCTTGCCCTTCTTCTGGCGCTCCTGCAGGCGGGCCAGCATGCGGGCTCGCCGGGCCTCGGGGTGGTTGCTCGTCAGGTCCAGCGCCGACCGAGCCGGCCGATCCCCGGCGTCCCCAAACAGCTCCGTCGAAAACAGCTTTCCCAGCGAGCTCTTGAATTTCGCCTTGAGCATCTCAATCTCGGCGATAAAGTCCTCCTTGCGCAGGCTGCCGGTGCGCATCTTGTGCTCGATGAGGTTCTGCACGGTCGTAATTGCCCGCCTCGTGACGGGGTGCTCGGGGTTCTTGATCATCTCGAGCAGCCCCGGAATATTGGTAAAGTCAATCTGGTCCAGCCCCAGCTGCCGGACGTCCAGCGACTCGGCGACCTCCATACCGATCTTGAAGATGCGAGTGTTTTTAAAGACCTCAAAGAGCTCCTCGACGCCCGACTGCGTGCTCTCGTCCTTCAAAATCTCGTCAATGTCGTCCGTCTCGGTCTTTCCCGTAACGGACGACCATACGGTCTTGATGGTGCCCATAATGTCGGCACCCAGGTAGCTGACGAGCAGAAACAGCCGACTGTAGGTCCAGATCTTTTCCTGGACCTTTGATCCAGCGTCCTTGATGAGCTCGGAAAAGTCGACGCCCCGTAGGAAATGGCGGGGCTCCTTGAAGAGGTCCTCGTTCTTCTTGAGAAGATCCATGCAGTGCGGCTGCACGTGGGTCTTAAAGTACTCGACCTCGGCGTCAAAGTTCATCTCGGCGGGCGTGGCTGGGTAGTGTGCAGAAAGGACTGCCTCCAGATGGGGAAAGTCCTTCTTGAGCTCGGCGATGCACTCCACAATCTGAGGAGCCCCGATCATTTATATTGAGTGGAAAGTATATTGTAAGCCGTTTAATTCGCTTTGCGATTTCCGCCACGAGTTCCGAGCTGCTTCTCTTCAGACTTGGACATGCAGAGGCAGCCCACATCGTTCGAGATCGACGAGCTTGACGTCGTGCAGCACTCAGCCTTGAACTTTGAGGAGTCCTGGAACGCAAATAACGGAAAGTCGTCCTGTGCTTCGAAGCCTTTCGGGCTGACGGGAGCCTTGGACTCTGACCACGAGCCGCCGTTGGAAATGTCCATACCCGAGTAGACGCCCTCCATGCCGTCCGAGTTTACCGGGGCGCCAATCTCCTGCTGCATAAACTTTTCCCGAACGACGCCTAGCGCCGTCATGGCGACTCCGCCCAGGCCTCCGATACTCTGAAAGCCCCCCGACAAGTAAAAGCGGCTCAGGAGAGCAAGGGAAAACGCTCCCAGGCAAACGGCTATGATGACGAACGTCTTGGTCTGCTTCATTATTATTCTAGCCCCCGATTTAATTCCCGCAGAGCCCGTCGCTCCGAAGCGGCGTAGACTGCCGGAAAATGCTCGAGGCCCAAATAGTCCGCCATCCAGGTCCTACCGTTGATCTGCACCAATCCCAGTGAGTTGTCTACAATCACGTGCCGCCGGTTCTCGCCGAGGTCGATGACGCAGCGCAGGGTGCCCGCATCCGTCTCCATACCTAGGTCGCAGTCCTCGATGCGAATGTCCTCCCCGCTGCTCATGCGTAGGGTGTCGTGGGTTCGGAGGGGCGGAGTCTGTACGGCCGTATCCGTCTCGACATAGTCTGCAAATGTGCAGTCCTTCACGTAGATGCGATGGCTATCCGTATTGAGGCAGATGATTTCAGGAGGAGTCGGCCCCACAAAGGGTACGGCCGACGGCGATTGATCCACCCGCTTCCACACGCCGTCTAGGTCGCAGACCAAATGCGAGCCCGAGACGCATACGTCACGATAGATGTACATCGGATCAAGCGGCGTGAAGCGCAGGACGGCAGTGACCCGAACATTGTGCTGAAGAACGTCGCCGACTCGGATGCCCGAAATGGGTCTCATTTCCCCCGATCCCATCAGCATGGGTGTGTCAGGGTGAAAGCAGCCGCCGCTGTAGGAGATGCCAATCATGACGCCGATCGGAATGAAGAAAAAGAGCAACGGAGGAAACACAAACAGCAGAATAATGGCCAGGGCGAAAATGAGGCCTACAAGCGTCTTGAGGAGTGTCCACGTAAAGGAAAACAGCGACATGAAAAAGTTGACGCCCGTAGACATGGTGATGGCCGCATAAGCCCCACTGGCCACGATGCGACCCGTAATGTCCCGCAGGGTCGACAAGAGATGCACCATCGTGCCAAAGGTGTTGCCGATTTTTCCCATGAAATCCGTAAAGAATGACGTTATGAAGTTCTGAATGCCCGTCACAAACGACCGAAACACATTCATTTGGCCGAGGACCGTCTGGAGAACCTCTGTAAACATTCCAAACATCTTGTGGACGGGAATGAGTGCGTAGGCAAACAAGGCGTCGGTCATAGAGTACATGCAAAACTGAAAGTTTTCGGATACATTGTCGGTAAACATTCCCGCAAAGGGCATGTATATCGGATTGCAGCGATACTGTACCCAATTGGCTTTGATTTCCTCGGCATTGGATCGAACGTACACGTAGAGCATCATCCCCACGATCACGAGGGGTCCGACGAGTACGGCCAGCGTCTCGATCGCCATTATTAAAGTCTGCCGTTGTTTTTACAGGCCACACACCTTGCGGTCTCGCCAGTGCCATGCCATGGGCGCCGCCACATTTTCCCGAGCGTCGCCGACGACAATCTCGTTGGGATCGCCCGCTGGATTGGCCAGCGCAAACCGGCCGCCCTCGGTCACGAACTGAATGACGGGACCCGTGCGGCCGTACGACGGCGCCACCGCAAAGCGCTGGTCGTCCACGAGCGTACCCCGGGCGACCGTACAGCCCCGGTACGACGTGAGCTCCACCGAGTCGTGCACGATGCGCCCGATGACGGCGCCGCCATTCATGAGTCGGTCGCCGATCTGCACCGTCTCGGCCGTCTTGCCGCTGCCGTCCTTGAGTATGACGATCGACTCGGGCCCGACGCCCGTGAAGCGGTACAGCAGCGGGCTGTCGATCTTTACCTGCAGCGTCGGGTCGTCGACGGCGTAGACCCGTTTGAAGAATCCTCGCAGAATGGCGGAATCGTCCGTCTCTTCATAATCCTTGAAGAGGTGGTGTCCGATCGTAAACTCCCGACCTTCGACGTTCAGGCAGTAGATTCGGGGACAAACATTGTGCGGAACGACGGCGGGATGGTTCTCGACTCGGATCCACGTATTCTTGTACTGAACCTTGTGGCTGCCCGAGACGACAATGTCGCCCAGCGGGTCGGGAAGGGTAAACATGGGTGTCTCCATACCGTCAAACTGCATGACGCCCCGGACGGTATGCCCATTCATCAGAATGTCGCCGTTTTCAATGTCGGCGATGCGAATGACGACGCCTCCCGCCAGAGGAATCAGCGTGTCGGGGTGGAAGCAGTGCTGGAGAAAGGCGCCGGCCTTGCCGATCGGCCCGTTGGCGACGCTCTGGCCCGTCTGGACGCCCGTGGACACGATATTCATCAGGACGGCAAAGGAGGCAATCATGCGGTTCACGATGGTCCTCGTCCGGCCGATAAGCTGAATGACCGTCTGAAAGGTGTTTTGGAGCTTGCCGAGAACCGACTGAACAATCATCAGAAAGCCCGAGGATGCGCCATTCACGGCGGCCCGCATGGAATTCATCGAGTCGAGAATCAGCTTGATGGTGTCGGTGAGAATCGTAAAGTTGTTGTAGATGGGATCCAGGACGAATCCCGCATACGTATTCACCGATTGCATGGTGCAGTTGATAAAGTTTGATCCGACGTCCGAACCCATCATGCCGGCGAGAGGCATGTACATCGGGTTGCAGCGGTACTGTACCCAGTTCGCCTTGATCTCTTCCATGTTAGCCATTCCGTAGGCGTACGAAGCAACCGCAAGCGCCACGAGGGTTGTTAACGAGACCACCAAAACGGATATGGCTTCGACCATCTTATCTTTTGGTATCAGAAACAGATTCATAAAATGTCTGCACCTCACGCCAACATGAAGCTATCCGAACTCAAGAAGCTCGCCAAGGGGCGTGGAATCAAAAAGTACTACGTTCTTCCCAAGGATGAGCTGCTCAAGCTCCTCTTGCTGCCCGAGCTACCGCTCCGCTTTCGGGTGGAAAAAATGACCATCGAGGAGCTGCGCCAGCTCGCCAAGGAGAAGGGTCTGAGGGGCTTTTGGGGTCTGCCCAAGCAGGAACTCTCGGACATTCTCTTTCCACCTCACCTAGTTGCTGGAAATGCCAACGAGAGAGCCCCGCAGCACGGACAGCAGAATCACGGCCAGACAGAGAAACATCAGCACCCAGAGAATGAGAATTCCCATACAGTAGGGGTATAATTGCTTGAATATGCGAAGGAGCAGCGGCTTGACGATGTGGTCCTCAATGTAGGAGTGCGTCTCGGGTCGGCCGCCGAACTCGACGACGTCTCGCAAAATATTGTCAAAGAAGCCAGGAGCCTTCTTTTTTTCAGTCATATTTTTGTCTCAAAGGCAATATAAATCGGTGATGAAACTATCCCAGACCAATCTCGTTCGCCTCGGAGCGGCCGCCCTGTGCATCGTTGTCATCTATGCGGTTGTAAACTCGTACTCGGCGTCCAAGTTCATGGGGGAGGGCATGGAGGACGGCCTGGAGAAGGGCGGAATGCCGCCATCGCCTCCCTTGTCGAACGACTCGTCCTACCCGACCGCCCCCAACCCTCATTCCGAGGGCGGCGACCAGGCGTCTTCGATGGGACAGGAAGGCCCCCACCCCAGCGGCCAGCAGACGTATTCGCAGCTGGTATTGACGTCGGAAGAGCTGCTCCCCAAGGGTGGAGTCGGAGCGTCCTGGGCCGCCATGAATCCCGTCGGTCTCGGCGACCTCAAGGGTGGCAACTTCCTCACCTCGGGCTACCACGCCGGTATCAACACGATCGGCACGACGCTCCGCAACGCCAACCTCGACCTGCGCTCGGACCCGCCGAACCCCCGCAAGGCCGTCTCGCCCTTCCTGAACACGACGATCGAGCCCGACCTCTACCGCTCCGAGTTTGAGATTGGCGAGCGTGGCTGCCGCACGGGTGGCAGCGCCTAAAACATCAGCATACAATAATGGCGGGATACGTGCCGCAACTGATGGCCATTGCGGCGGCCATGATTGGATACATTCTCTATCTTTTTTTCAACGGCGGACCAGGCAACCTTACGGAAGTCAAGTCGACCGTCGATGGCAAGGTGTATCAAGTGCAAGACCTGCCCAACAAGCAGGGGGCGGCCGACATGCTGGCAAAGATTCAGGCCAATGTGCAAAAGGTCGTCGACTATTATCGCAAGGACGAGTTCAAGACTGATCGACCTGCGGAACTCTTTGTGGATCGCTACAATCCTCAGAACATGTTGGAGAATTCGGTAACGTCGGGCGAGACGTCCTATTCGGAAAACAAGGGAGAAAAGATCGTGCTCTGCCTCCGAGACAAGACCAAACCGCCGAACTTTCCTCTCATCGATATCAACACTGTGATGTTTGTCGTTCTGCACGAGATGGCGCATCTGATGACGCAGGATCTCTCGAGTGGAAAGCACACTCCCGAGTTCTGGGCTAACTTTCGGCGGCTGCTAGAAGACTCGGCCAAGATCGGGATTTACCAGCCGGTCAATTACAGCCGAGCGCCGCAAGAGTACTGCGGCATGACGATTACGGATAGCCCGCTATAATATCTTTTTTGAATACAATGGGAGGTACAACTAGCTCTCCGAAAGATACGTGCGGCGTAGCAAGGGGGTCGGTAGAAAGGCTCGCACGAAGGCTGCAGGAGGTTAGAGAGCAAGAATTGCAAGCGTGCGGCCAAGCAGGCGGTCGGCGCAAAAAGAGCGGTGGTTCTAAAAAGAAGGGGAAAAGTACCCGTAAACGTCGCTAAAGTTGAGCCCGTACACGGATTCAAGACCGAGATGGGACAGGCCGTGAATGCCAATGGCGATGGAAAAAACAAGAAGAATCATGACAATCTTGAACGGTTCAAGCCGGCGAAGAACGGAGATATTGATGTATGCGACTATGACAGCCGCAAGCATCAGCAGCCCGTTGAGAGCGTGAGCCATAATTGACGGGGCGAGCATTATCTAGAGTGGAGTGCTAAATATTTATCTTGTGCATCACATTGCGAGTGTAGACGGCGTTTGACTCGGATATCGGGCTGTTGCGCAGTTTCGGGGAGGTAGGTCTGAATCGAGGAGATCCTCGGATGTAGTAGGCGTATGCAAGACTGACGACTGCAAGTATGCCAAAGGCGCCGATGACACCGGCCACGACCTCGCCTGCCGAGACGGTTGGAGCGGGGTTTGGCGGATTGTTGCTGCTACCGCCGCCGCTGATACCGCTAACATTTCCGCCTCCAGTGTCCGGACGGCGTGTAGGGGTCGGGGTTGTTGCCGGCGTCGAAGCGAGCGTTCGAGTTGACGCAGGCGTTGCGGTGAGCGCTGACGAAGGCGTCGAAGCGGCCGTAGTTGCGGGAGTTATAGAAGCGGTCGGCGGTGGCGATACGGACATCTGGGGGGTCGGAGCACTGGTCACGGAAGGCCTAGCAGGCAGGGGTGATAACGACATCCGAGCCGTCGGCGTACTGCTCGCAGAAGGCTTAGAGGAAGGCGGCGCCGTTGGAGACGCAGACATCCGTGCCGTCGGCGTACTGCTCGCAGAAGGCTTAGAGGAAGGCGGCGCCGTTGGAGACGCAGACATCCGTGCCGTCGGCGTAGTACTCACGGACGGAGACATGCGGACGGGATACGGGCTAGGGCAAAGCAGTGCAGCACATACGCCCGACGATGGCGTCCCGCCCGTCGATCCAGCATTCTGCACGCACCGGGTATAGAGGGCCATACACGTCGGCTGCGCCGGGTCGCAGCAGTTGGGCGATGGCTGGAGCGCCGGCTGCGCAAACACCGCACAGGCGAGTGCAAATAGAGAGAGCAGCTTCATATTATACCATACCCTCCTTCGATTTTGTATAGATACGTTTTGTGCAACTACAAATATCGGTACTGGATAATGTCAGAGGCCATAACGGTGCCGGTCGTGAACCGGTTGTCGGGGGCGTCTTCGTCAATTACCATCTATGACGACTCGGCCGTCGACACCGTCCAGATGCAGATTGGCCAGGCGGCGGGCGTCCACCCCGACCGGCTGCGCATCTACGTCCAAGGACAGTTTGACCGAGATTATTACGCCAAGGATCCCCGCAAATGGGAAGCCCTGTTTCTTCGCATGTCTCCCGAGGGCAAGGTCATCACCGCCAAGAGCATCGCCGCCTACGCTCAGTCTCGGGACGTGGGAGCTCCTCCCGTCGGCAGTTACGACAAGAGCGCCTGGATGTCGATGAACCCCGCATCCGAGACGTCCTTTCGTGAGCTGCGCCTACTGGGCGTGGCCGAAGAGCAGTCTTGGATCTTTCCGATGGACTCGATGGTCCCCGCCGAACACCTGCCGCCCGCCTCCAAGGTCACGATCGACGTTAAGGCCATGTTCAAGACGCACCACCCCTACAAGATCGTCCAGTTCGAGGTCATTCCGTTCGTCGACGACCTTCCGCCGCAGGTCGAGGCTCGCTACTTTCCCCGCCTCCGCAGCGGCAGCCCCGCTGTCGTGCCCCAAGACGTCATACGCAGCATTGCCCGGCAGATGGAGCTCGTCCAGGCCATTTCCGAAGTGCCTATTCCCAAGGCCGAAACCGCCTCGGTCGTGCAGGCCCGGTGGAAGCTGCCCATGGTCGACACGGACTTTGGCAACTCGGTCCGCAATCGCTTCGAGCAGATCTTTTACGGGACGACCGTCTCCAAATCGACTCCCGTCATTTCCTTCTTTTCCAGTCGCCAAGAGCAGTCTCGGCACAAGTTCTTCACCGACTCGCCCGCCAAGGTGCCGTTTCTCGACGTTCGCACCTGGAATTATTGGTGGACAGCCACCCGCCCAGTCAAGAACCGCCCCGCCCTGCTGATGTACCGAGGGACTGGCCGTCATTCGTACGACCGCATCACCGTCAACGCCGTCGAGATTACGCTGTCCTGCTCCCGCCCCGCTGGCGGCGCCAAGCTCGAGGATCTGCGTGCCGAGCTCAAGGAGTTTATGCTCTCCATCGACGGCCTCGTACAGTTCCTCGCCCCCTCGGACTACGAGGACGACCGCTGGGACCTCCAGGACGTGTCGGCCGTGCTTCAGTACAGCAAGGAGCTCAAGGAGGCCGACTTTCGTCGCTTCGACTGCCTTCGCAGCATCTACGAAGTGACCGACCACGACCGCCTCGTCTTTCGCCTGCTCCGGGCGGACCAGAGCGACACGGGGCTCTCTGAGAACGAGACGAGGGTGATGCAAATGCTCCACGAGAACGAGTACACGACGCCCGACGATGTCCGTGAGCAGCTTCCCGAGCTGTCGAGCCCTGAAAGTGCGGCCCTTCTGGCGGGTGTGCGCTCCAAGATCGAAGAGAACCCCGACATTGCCGATCGCACAGCCGGCGCCGGAATGTACTTGCCCACTTTTAAGATTTCCGCCACGAATGTTCTTGTGACGCACTCGCCCGACATTCGGCGGGTCTCGAGGTACATTGACGTCCTCCGAGACATTCTGCTGAACCCCGACAATCCCGACCTGGACGGAGTTTGCCCCAAGCGGGCCGAGGTCGTGGCCGCCGAAGCCGCCGTCGTGCGCATATCCGAGGACGCCGCTGCGGGAGCCGAAGCCCTGGACGAGGACGAGTTTGATATTCTCGGAATGATTGCTGAAGAAGCGCCCAAGCTCGCCCCGGCCGCACCTGCCGCCGCCGCTGCACCCGCCGGACCGAAAGCGGCTCGCAAAGTGGCGGCCCGCAACACCAAGACCTCGCTCTCGAGCTACTTTGTCAACCAGCTCCGAGACTTTGACCCCGAGACCTTTGATCCGTCGGACCCGACGATCTTTCACAAGTGCGACAAGCCCCGCCAGCCCATCATCATTCCCGACGGAGAGCTGGGTAAGTATACAGAGGATCTTGAGGTGTACGATCCTCGCAGCGACGGCGAGACCAAAGCCATGAACGTGAGCGACCCCGACGGACTCGTGATCTGTCCCGAGTTGTGGTGCACGATCGACCGTCTGCCGTTGAAGCCCGAGCAGCTCGAGGACGGCAAGTGCCCCGTCTGCAAGGGCAAGGTGCGCTCGATCGACAAGGCCGTCGAAAAGACTCAGGATATTGTTGAATTCCCCATCATTCGCCGAGACTCTCGCATCGTCTTTCCGGGCTACGTCAGCTACAAATCCAAAAAGAGCTCCAAGAATATTCCCTGTTGCTTTACGACAGCACAGACGACCAAAATCACTCACGCCAAACCTCCATCCGAAGCGCCCTCGACGGCCGAGGCCTTTTACGTGCTCGGCGAGACCAAGACCCGTCTGGGCGAGCTGCGCATCGGATACATTCCCGCTCATCTCTGCAAAGTCATCGGCATCAAGCCCGACTATTCCGAAATCGTAGAGTCCATGAACCGAGTGCAGTCGGGCGGCGCCAACCTGTTTCGAGTCGGTGTCGGGCACGCCAAAAACACCTTTCCCAAGATTCTGAACTATCCCGCCCGGCTCAAGACCCCTGCCGAAAATCCCAAAGTCACCGTCCGCTGCTCGTTTTTCCGCTCGTGGAAGCACGCTGACGGCGCCGCTGGAGATCCCATCGAGGCCCGCATCCTCTCCATCGACAAGGCCTACACCGACAACACGCTGTCGCCGATGGAAGAGCTCGAGTACGTGGCCTCCTCGCTCAGCTGCATGGTATACGTGCTCATCGTGTCGCCCGACAGCGTGCAGTCTTCGTGTTTTACGCCTCTGCGCTCCGACGGCCGCATCGAGCGGGCGGTCCTGGTCGTCGTCGACGCCGCCGACTCGCAGAGCATCGACTTTATTGCCCACGTGAGCCGCACGACCACGGCCCCCAGCTACAATGGCAACCTGTTCAACCCGCTCTTTCCCGAACGCACTCGGACCGTCCTCGAGGAGCTGCGGAAAAAGGCGTGCGTTTCAGACATTCCCACCATCGAGGACGCCACGGCCTTTTTGAACAGCATTCCCGCCCTCAAGGAACAAAAGCCCAACGTCAAGCTCATTCTCGATCCGTACATGCGCATTCAGGCCCTCATCATTCCCAAGATGATCATTCTACCCTTTCGGCCGTCGCCCAAGGCGCCCTCAGAGTTCTTGGCAGCGCCCCGCATTAATTATGCCGACATTCCCGAGGACGATTATCCCCTCAAGGCCGAGATGGTCAACTACCTCGGCAACGCTGCCCGAGTCCATGCGGGATTTGCGTACGCCCACGACATGTTTGACTCGAGCCAATCCGTCGTCGAGCTCATCACGGCGTCCAGCCTGCGAGTACCCGTCGTGTCGGTGCCCTCGGCAGTGCCTGAACCCCCGACCGAAATCGTCAAGACGACGCTCGAAGAGGGCGAGCAGACCCTGACGTTTGCCCAGCCAGACCCCGAAGCCCTGCGCAAGGCCCAGAGCACGACCTACGAGGCCGAGATCTTTGACTTTCTCATCTTTCAGCTGACAAAGGACGTTCAAGAGACGAGCGGAGAATACGCCGATCTGCGTCGGGCTCTGTCGGCCAGCAAAGTGACGACCGACGTCCTGCGCCCCCTGCTCACCGAGTGGATCGACGATACGCTGACGTTTCACGAAGCAGGAACCGCTCCGACCTTTTACAGCAAGGTGCGCAAGCCGTGCACGGGCCAGCCCGAGAGCGACTGCACAGGTCTTTGCGTTTGGGACGGCGCCTCGTGCAAGGTCGAGGTCAAGATGGTCAGGGACACGCTCAAGAAGGACGCCCTGAGCCGCCGCCTCCTGTCCACCCTGGCGAGCAACGACAAGATCCGCAATGCGGTATTTGAGAACCGCATCTCGCCCTTCTTCAGCAGCATTCTGTACCTCGTCTACCCGCACGAAGTCATCCTTTCCGACCAAGACATTAAAAAAAATAGCACGTAAGATAAAATGGAAGGACCTGAAGGCAAAGGCGAACTTGAAGGCGGAAAGCGCCACCGTATGGTCGGATCCCGTGTGCAGGTCATGAACGGCAATGCGCACCACACGCCGGGCGGCCTCACCAAGGCGCAGCTCAAGTACAACAAGTACGGCCGCATCGTGTCGGCAAAAAAGTCGGCGCTCGCCAAGCGCAAGGGCACGCTCAAGAAGTGGGAGAAGAAGACGGGCATGAAGTGGACGATCAAGCACGGCAAGCCCGTCAAGGTCAAGCACGGCAAGCGGGGCGGCGGCGAGGATGAGCTCTAAACAATCTCGAGCGAGTATCCGGCGGGTGCCGTTTCTTTGAAGAGTTCTTGAACGGCCTCGATGTATTGTTTCCGTAGGTCGGTAATGTCGGCGTCGGTGGGGGTGATTTTTGCGACAGGGATGGGTTTTCCAGTGTAGGAGTGAATTGGCTTGAGAGACTTGTACGAGAGCTCAGTCCAGTTTTGCAGAGCGGCCCAGCTGGGGAACGGAATTCCGAGCTTTGCAGCGGAATACAACCAGTCGTTGATGGCGGCAAAAATCCAGTGGTCGCTGCGGGGAAAGTGCTCGTCTTCGCCGTACGTGAGAACGGGAACCAGCGGAGTGCCCGTTTCAAGAGCCATGCGAAAGATTCCCGTGCGATTGGCAATGTGGAGAGACACCGTCATCGGTTTGAGAGGAGAAATCATCTCACGGACGCCGCCGAGCATGATGGAGAGCGATTCATTGTCGGAGAGGGTTTTGCGCATAGACATGTAGTCGGACGAAACCGTGCCAAAGTACCGCAAAATGTCTCCAAAGATGGGCATGTAGAGCCACATCGGAAGGGTCACGAGATGGTTGGGAGTGTAGCCCTCGGCCTTGCAAATGCCAATATTGTAGAGCACGGACGAAATGCTGACTAATCCGTGCGGCTGCCATATAAAGAGGGCTCTCGATGGAAGCGGGTCCCGGACGTGGAGCTGAAACGTCTCTTGCAGATGCGCCTCGACTGCCGGATTCCGCACCTTTTCGAGAACCGAGTCAAACAGCAGATCTTTCGGAATCAGACCATACAGACAAATCGCCAGCAGCCCAACCACCAAGTTTGTCGCCAGCAGAATCCCCAGCGTCACGCACACTGCCAGACCCAGAAAGCCAATCGACGGCCAAAAGTACCTCCACGACTCCATATTCTATATCTTCATCTCGGGCTCTTTTTACGGATGGTCTAAACTCAATGTGGCACTTTGTGTTTGGCATGTTTGCCATTCGCTTTCCACTGCTCGTCCCCGGATTTATCGTCTATCAAGCGCTAAACGTGCACGAAGTCAATGTGTTTGTGGACATTTATGAATTCCTAGCAGGGTTCGTGGCCAGCTACGTGCTGTCTATGATTTAGGGCAACGTTTCGGATGAATACAAAATGTCTTCGGCGTATTTGGTAGAGGCCAAGACGGTGCAGACGGGGGCGATCCGCACGCTCATCGAGGCTTTGCGCTGCATTCTTGTCGAGATGAACTTCACCTTTGACAAGGATGGAATCAAGATGATGGCCATGGACGGCACGAGGACGGTCTTGGTCCACATGCGCTTGGACGCCGCCAAGTTTGAAAAGTACCACTATTCGGGCACTCCGACCGTCATCGGCTTGAACACGGACCACCTCTACCGCATCGTCAAGACGGCGTCCAATGACGACATTTTGACCTTTTATATTGAAAAGGGCGACCACAATCACCTTCGAATCCTTCTGGAAAACGGCGAGAAGAAGGAGGTCACGAGGTACACCATGTCGCTGCTGGACCGAGACGAGCCCAATATTTCGATGCCCTCGACCGAGTTTAGCGCCCGCATTACGATGCCATCCATCGACTTTCAGAAAAAATGCCGAGACATGACGTTGCTCCTTGCCAAGACGGTGGAGCTCAAGAGCATCGGGACCACTTTGGTCTTGTCGTGCAAGGGGCAGTTTGCCAATCGGGAGACGGTTTTGGGCGACTCGGCCAACGAGTTTAGTGTCAAAAAAGAAGAGCCCAACACCATTATTTCGGGCAGCTTTTCTCTCCCTCATTTGGTCCTGTTTACCAAGTGCACCAACCTCTCCAACAATTTGGAGCTCTACATGAAGAATGACTGGTTTTTGATGATCAAGTACGTCATTGCCAACCTCGGCGAGATTCAGCTGTGTTTGATGCCCTGCACGAATTCGTCTACGTAAAGTACAATGTGGGAAGGATACGTGGCGCTCGGAGTAGCTCTGCTCTTTGTCGGATTTCTGCTGTACGGCACTCACCGCCGCACCGAAGAGTTTACAACGATGAGGGGTAGTTACCCGACGATAGAGGATATTAAAAAGACGGTGCGGGCCATCATGGGTCAGTACTATGATTACAATATTTCCGAGTTTAACAAGATTAAAGGTACTGAAGATATACTCAAAGCGGGGGGCTTCAGGCAAGAAACCTACGGAAATCTTGCGATTCCGGAAATCGCTCAACAGACTGCACGACTTGCGTCGGCGTATGTCCGTGGAAAATCTTTGAACGAGCAAACCAAACAAGCCAATGATTTTTATGCGTCCTTCAAGCCGTTTGCGACGCTAGGATATGCGAGCACCGATTCGACCGAAGCGCTTATTGAACAGCTTCACATGTATCGCAAGTGGTTGACGGACAAGATCAAAACTTACAAGAATGACGGAAAGCCTAATATCGAGATGGACCGCCATGCTCCGATCGAAGAAATGCTCGATATATCGCTCAAGCTCGACGTCGTTTCGCTATACTTGAAAAACACGCTGACTCGAGGATTCCTCAAGCTGGCGATGGAAAAGACGAGCCCCAAACCAAAGGCGGCGTAACCGGTTTAGAAGATTCCGCTCGATGAATGTAATATGGACCCGACCAAGCCGCACGTACCGCCGCCCTACATGGACCGCTCGTTTACCGGCGCCCAGACCATGCTGTCCCGGCAGTCGGTAGAGGAGGCACCCGCCGTCAGCCAGTACGACTATGCAAACGTCGGGACCTTTCAGGCACTCGAGGGCATGACTACGGACTTTGACCTGCTGGGCCGCAACCAGCTGACGACCTCCATGTACGGCCACGTCGGCAAGGAAAAGCCCGCCTACGATCCCACGACGCTGCTGAACGACGCTTGGTTCTGCATCATGACGGACGACGGCGGCAAGCTCTACAATATTCTAAACATGCTCAAGAATGAACTTGGTATTCAAAAACCGGCGACCTTTCCGTATGAAACCATGTTTGGATCCACGACGCTGCTCGACAAGATTCGGGATTCCGAGTTCAAGATTCCGCACAGCAAGCGCCAGGAGGCCATCGCATTACTTTCGAGGTTCAATTAACAAAAGGAGGATGGTTGATATAAATCTCATCGTGGTAACTAACGTTTTTCATATCGAGTGATCCCGGTATCGAATCCTTGTTCAGCTCTGGAGAAGACTCAAAGTACTTTTTATGGATATATGTACACTCGAAAACGTTTGGGATGATTACGTTCTGATGAAGGCGCACGCCACAGCAGTTGTTTGGGTGAAAGTGGACGAGCACATGCGTCTTGTTTAGTTTATCAAACACGACTGCTTCTGCATCCGAAAAAGGGTGGTGAAACTCCATTACAATTTGAGAAAACTTATTCAAGTGCTGTTCATTCAAACTTGTAATCCACGGTATTTCTCCCCCTTCGATATCCATCTTTACGAATATATCCGTATGGTCTTCGATAATAGTATGGAGATTCGTGACGCTGCTCGTATTCTCAGCACCAATATTCTTACGTATAAATTCAATCCCTGCATGTTCAGCCGGAAGACTTGAAACCGTCCCGTCATAAGCAAATACTAATGTTTTGGGATGTATAGTCAAAAAATCAATTTCGAATGAAATATCATCTGCCACACCACCTGCTAAAAGTACCGAATATTCGACATTCGGAATGTTCACGGCAACATAGCCGCCATCATCGTTTTTTCCGATCCTCTGTTTCGGATAGGGAGATTTGTAGACGGTAAGAACCGAAGGATCCATGTTTTTATGTATGATGAGCGAGTATGTAAGCCCCTATCTTCGGCTCTTGTGGAGCGTAAAGACGACGTCGTCGGTAATCGACAACTTCGTGTGGACGTTGAGCAGCGGTTTGGGGACCGGCGCCGTCATCCAGAGTTTGATGATGTTGTTTTCGCCCTTGGCGGATGTCGAGAATCCGACGTAGGTCTTGTGCTTGGCGCTGACCATGAGCTCCAGCGCCGAGTGAATCATGAGGTCCATCGCCGTGTCGTAGACGTCCTTGGAGGGAATCTTCTTGCTCCACGACCCGCCGTGTTCGTTTTCGGGCACCTCCCAGATCGGGCGAATGCCCTTGCGCATGTAGAAGAAGTATCCGCACTCGAACGCCTCCTTGGGAATTTCGAGGACGATCGACCACAGCTGTTGTGGCGTCTGTATTTCTGCAACGAGTTTGTAGTTTCCAAAGCTCCAGTCATTCTTGCGTGGGTCAAAGTACCACAAAACCCAAGGTTCCTCGAATTTTGTGGTCTCCATTGTTCTATTTCGTGTCGTTCAAATTGTTCGTCGCCACTTACCGCAGTACTAAGTAACCCCCGATCCATTTTGGCGTAAAACGGATTCGGTTTTTCTGGTGACAGAGAATAGTCGCAGATGGCTTCCATAGAGATTGAACGAATGACGCCCGAGATGATTTATGCTATGCGCTCCACGATTGTGAAGCTTACGATTACAGAGGCCATGAAGGCCATTATTGCCGATATGCAGGTTCTCCCCGTCGCCCCAGTCTACAATCGGCGCCCGCTCGTGGCTCCTCGGCACCGGCGAGGCGGCGGAGGCGGCGGCCCAGCGGCGAGCGAAGAGACGTGGCGGCGCTCGGCGATTGTCGCCGCTCGTCGGGCGCCCCGAGTCAAGGATGACGCCGACTATGAAAAGATTACAGCGCTGGTCAACAAGGTGGTCGCCTCGACGGTTGAGGACAAGGCCAAGACCATCTACGACATTGTCAATACCCGCAAGGACGACCCGACCTTCCGCATCCGCATCCTCAACTTTATCTTTGACCGGGGCGTGAGCATGCCGTTCTTTGCACAGGTCCTGGCCGACCTCATTGCGGCGCTCTGCAAAAAGATGCCCGAGATGATGGAGGACTTAGAAGTCTACTGCTCGGTCGAGACCTTTGAAGCTATGTTCCAGGAGACGACGATCACCTTTCCCAAGAAGGACGATCCGCTCCCGGCGGGCGTGACCTACGATGACCAGATCTGCGCCTGGAACAAGCAGCGTGAGCTCCGCCGGGGCTTTGCCGTCCTAGCGCTCGAGCTCTTCTCGAGGGGCCTCGTCCTAGAATCGATGATCAGCGGTGCCATCATGACGGCCACGGACGACCTCGAAGAGAATGTGCGCCGCCCTAAGGATGCGGTTGTCATCGAGCGGGTGGATCAGAGCATCACCTTTATCGGCGAGGTCGTCAAGTTCCTGAGCGTCGCAGCGGTCAAGGACAAGGTCGAGGCCATTCTGGCGATTCCCAAGGGCGACACGCCCTGCCTCGGCATGCGCTCTCGCTTCAAGATGCAGGACATTCTGCGTTCATAGGCTTTACATAGAAAACACCGAAACATACAAATGAGTAGCAGCGCCGCAGCCGCCAGTCCACCTGCCAACGTTCTGCTTCGGGCCGCTCAGATTGCAATCACCGAGGACCGCCCGATTCTTCTCGATTACTGGAACGAGAGTCATGCCAAGTCTTGCTGCATCGGGGTCAAGGACGGCGATAAACACCTAGTCAAGTCCGAGACCGAATACACGTCACCCATTCAGAATCTTTTTCGCCTCGAGGGCTGCTTCATCATCCTTACGGAGAACAGCCTCTATATTGTATCGCAGGACGTACCTGTCCGAAAGATTGTTTCAGAGTTAAAGAGCGAGTAGTATAATGCAACAATTTCCACCCCCTCACATGCTATTTCACGAACCAATGGAGGATCGTGAAATGATTCGGGTATGGAGCGAATATCAGAAAACCTATGGGGATCAGATGGACTCTTTTGAAATCGATGCTGCAGAAGTGTGCTCGGTCGAGGAGTTTGGAGCCCTCTTTGAAAACTGGGTGACGGCCAAGTCGGCCAAGCGCATCAAGCTGCTCATGGTCTGGCATGCCCACTTTCTCAGCCTGGCCTGCCAGCAATCCCTCCGCCGATGGATGGAGACCAAGAGCTACCGGGCACGAGTGTGGTTTCACGTCGAGTACGTCAACAACATTCAGTCGGCCATTCAGAGTCGCTGCATCGTCAAGCATATTCGCTGCCCGCCCGTGACTGTGACTCCAGTTCTGGAGGGAGATTGCACGGAAACTCTGAACGTGTGGAAACGGATACAAAGTTTACAGGGGCTGAAAGAGTAAAGATGCTGCGCATGTACACGGACGGTTCGTGCACCAACAACGGCAAGTCGTCGGGTAAGGGTGGTATCGGCGTGGCCTATCCCGACTTTCGGGAACACTCCTTTGGCGAGCCCCTGCCCGCCGACGGGTCGCAGACCAACCAGACGGCGGAGCTCACGGCGATTCACGTCGGGCTCGAGCGCATCAAGGCCCTAACTGACGTGTCGGAGCGGGTCGTGCGGGTCTGCACCGATTCCGAGTACTCGATCAACTGCCTCACCAAGTGGGTCAGCGGGTGGCGGAAAAAGGGCTGGAAAACGGCCGAGGGCAAGGACGTCGTGCATCGCATCGTCATTGAGCGGATTCTGGAGAGCCTTGCGGCCTTTGCTGGCCATCAGTTTGTGCACGTCAAGGCCCATACGGGTGCGGGCGACGAGGACAGCCGATGGAATGATGTCGTCGACCGACTGGCTCGCAAGGCCGTTGACGAGAAGCGGTCGGTGCGATACGAGGATCTGGAGGATAAGCCGGTGCGAGCGGGCGGGGCGGGCGACGAAGTTCTGGCAGGAATTCCGCTGGCGCTCATGGGCGGCCCCGTCAGCGAAGACGCCCTGGTCGCCGCCATTCGGGCCAATCTCGATGCGCTGGACCCCGCACATCTCAAGGCAGCGCTCGTGTCGGCTCTCAAAAAGACGCTCCGGGCCAAGGCCTACGACCTGGACAAGACCAAGATTCACAAGCAGGTGGCGTATCGCTTAATCGAAAAAAGTCATTTAACGATTGAGCAAATAGACGAGTAATGGCGACGGAGGTCTTTTACTTTTCGTCTCCGACGTGCCCGCCGTGCCAGACGATCAAGCCGACGATCCAAGAGCTGCACGAGGACTATGGGCACGTGCCGTGGACGCTCGTGAACACCAGCGTAAGTAAGGACGTGGCCGACCGAATGAATGTGTCGTCCATTCCGACGATGCTGATTGTAAAGAACGGCACTGAAGTGGCCCGGCACAGCGGCTCAACGATGATGGGCTATTACAGCCTGTTACGACGACACTGTGCCGATACGCTGGCCGTTTAGGTAGGCGTCGCAGACGTATTCGCCAGCGGCGCCGCCATTGCCACCCGCCTTGGCGCACTTGGAGTACTCGCCAGTGGGCGTTCCGGCGTTCTCGGGGTCCAGCGGCAGGAACCGGGGAGTCGCCTGCATCACTCCGTACCCTATTCCGCCCGCAACCATGCCGCAGATGACTGGAATCACCCACATGTATGCGGACCCGAACCCTTCGGTGTTGGCGTAGGAGACGGTGTAGCCGGCGACGATGGCGATAGCCAGCAGGATTTGAAACACGAGAGCCGACCCGTAGCGCTTGCCCATGCTGGCGTCGAGAGAGTAGATGAACGCAATGGCGACAAGCACGGCCAGACCGGCGGGCTGGGCTTTCGACCCAATCGGAATTCCGAGGATCGAAGACGGGTTGAGGGCGTACGACGCTCCGCCGACTTGCTTGCGTCGGCCTCCCATACTCGGCCCTGTAGAAACGCTCTGGCCTTGAGCACCTGCTCTACTTGGTTCAGTTACTACACTTCCCGCCGCTGAAGCGTTTCTTGCCTGAGTTAGTGGATCTGGCGCCGCTGCCGCATTCCCCATCGTCCCTGCCGCAAGTGACGCAGTCAACGTCGGCATTACCGGTTGAGTTCCAACTCCAACAACCGCATCTGGGGTTGCAAATAGTCCAGTTGCTGTTCCTGCCGATGATACTCCTGCCGCCACAGCCGCAGCTTGTACCGCTGCCTGCGCCGACCCGAACGAGTACTGTGTGGAAGCACTCGGCCGCCCCGCAAAGTACAACGTGAACCAGTTCAAAACGGCCGCCAACAGACCGAATGCGCTCGTCACCGAGTAGCGGGCCTCGCCGTTGGCCAGGTCGGCCACGAACCCGCCCAGAACGGCCGTGTCGGGAATCAGCAGAATCACGGCCACGAGCACACTTGCCAATACACCTCCGAAACTCTTGAACATGTTCAGTATCGACCCAAAGAACCCGCCAATCCGCCCAAACCACGTTGGCGCTCCCGGCAACGTCGGAAGCGAAAAGGAAAGTCGCAATCTCTCCCACCACCCAAAGATTTGCCCGAATATGATGAGTAAAAGGAGGACCACCGAAATCCATACGCCGGCGGTCGCCCAACCGAGTTTCGACTCCGAGTCGCCGCTGTCAGCCATTATGTAGAGTTCAGAAAATCGGATCTAGAAGTGTTCTGGTCAAACTCGGAAGCGGCGAAATGTTCAAGTACCAAGATGAAGCCCTCACGTGGATGCACGAACGTGAAATGATTGCAGGTGGAGGAGGGTTTCTATGCCATGAAATGGGCCTCGGCAAGACCCGAATGATGTGCAGGATGATTGCAGGAAATCTGCGACCGTTGACGTTGGTTCTCACGACCAAGTCGACGATCGGCAGCTGGATCGACGAACTATGCGAGCAGTCGAACTTTGCGTTTGACGTACGACGCTACAAGAAGGACAAGACCGTCATTGACGATGCCCGGCGTACGGTGCTCGTCACGACACACCACTCGATTCTCAAGAAGAATGCAGAGTGGTTTGCGGCCCGGCGCTTTGACCGGGTCGTCGTGGACGAGATCCACGTGCTGCGCAACGCCGGGACGCTGTTTGAGGGCGTCCAGGGCATTCCCTCGGCGATTCGTTGGGGGCTGACGGCGACGCCCTTTCACAACAAGGCCTCTGAGATCACGACCTACATGCGCTTTCTGGGGCGCACGGACAGGGCCGAGTTTGCCTCGTGTATGCTGCGCAAGACGAGGGCCGACGTGTTTGGAGAGGGCCCGAAGCTCGTGCCCCGCAAGCTCGTCTACGAGTTTGAGACGGTCGAGGAGCGGATCCTCTACGACTATGTCGCCGGCCGCATCGACGAGGCCAACGAGTGGATTGCGGCCAACGCCCGGCGCCTGCCCCGCCACGTCCAGGGCCAGATGCTGTTTCTGCTGCAGCTCCGTGAGCGCCAGGCGGCCATCCACCCCCAGATCGTGCTCGACGCCGAAAAGGTCTGGCGCCAGCAGATGCCCGGGCAGTTTGGCAGTCCCGACGAGGTGGGCTCCTGGGACCGCCGCAACGTGACCAAGTTCCGCCACATTCTCGAGATGGTCCGGGCCGACCAAGCGGCAAATGAGAGCACCATGATCGTGACGCACTTTCAGACCGAAATGGACCTCATCAAGAAATACCTTCTCGCCGCCGGCATTGTTCCGATGATGCTCAACGGCAAGACGCCCGCCAAGCAGCGCACGGCCCTCGAGCACATCAACGAGGAATCGCTCGACGCCGTCCGAAGCCAGCTCGCTCACCGCATGCCCGACGAAGTGATGTCATTGGTCATCGGCTACCTCCACCAGCCCCGAGTCCTGCTGCTGCAGATTGCGGCCGGCGGCGTCGGTCTCTCGCTGCCCTGGGTCCACCACGTCGTCCACACCTCGCCAGACTGGAATCCGTTTCTCGAGCAGCAGGCGACCTTTCGGGCGCTCCGGGCCACCACGAAGCATGACGTTCGGGTCACGTCCCTCTACTTTCGGCGCACCATTGACTGCACGATTCAGGCTCGGCAGGCCACCAAGTTCGAGGAGAGCCTTCGATGGACCGGAGATGCGCCAAAGACGATTTCCGAATTTATAAGTATGCCCGTCTAATATAATGTCGTTGTTTGAGAGCGATAAGGCCGCCTGTAAGGATCAGGACCAGAGCCCAATTAACCTCACACAGTCCACCTCGCTCCCCTGCAAACGTCTCTGCAATTGGTCCGTGGACGACCGCTCCGTCCGCAGCGCCACCATCTCCAAGCCAAATACGTCAGTCATTTCGCTCTCCAATTTTTCCGAGACGATTACTGCTTCGTTCAACGAGTCCAAGTACACCTGCTCCCGCATCGACCTTTACAACATGTCACAGCACTCGATCGAGAATGGCTACGGCGATCTGGAGCTCGTGGCGACCATGACGTCTCCCGGCAAAATGGCGGTCAAAATGTCCGTCATCATCAACAGCAGCGCTCGCAATAGCAAGAGCCCCTCGATCGATTTTTTGAATGCGTTTGTACCCCATGCTGGTGACGGGAACGTTGCCGTGACGTTTGACGGAACTTGGTCTCTGCAGAAGATTCTTCCGCTCGAACTCTCTTATTTCGTCTACGAGGGACGGGACTTTATCAACTGCGAGGAGCAGTGCAAGTGGATCGTCTATAAGAACCCCGTGGACATTGACTCGTCGACCTATGCCCGCCTGGTCGGGTCGACGGTGCCCGACCGTATGCGAAAACCCCTTCAGCAGCTCTCGGTCAACCCTCAGAACCACGAGCGGCACGTCTACTTTTCCGATGCGGTCGATGCCAATCCCGCATATGCGGCAGGCAAGAAGGACGGCAAGATCTACATGCGCTGCCGCCGGATGGCACTGGGCCCTGGAGGAACCCGCAAGACGACGGGCAAGGAGAGCTTTGATAATCCCAGCGAGGACGACGTCGAGCCCGTAGAGGAAGAGACGCAGGTACAGTCGGGCGGACTGCTCAATGCGATTTCCAGCGAGGACGTCGCCGCCCGAGCGGTCGCTGCGCAGAACCTCGGCCAAAAAATGTTGAACTGGTTTATCAGCATCGGCGGCTTCTACGGAGTGTTTTTAACAGCCTGGGTGATTGCGCTGACCGTCTTGATGTTTACTGCTCTGCGAGAAATACCAATCAAGATCTACAGCATGTTCATGTACATACCCGCCTTTTTCTACAACCTATTCTTCCAATCGTCCTTGTAGCTTTCGTCCTCGTCGGGCTGGTAGTCGTCCTCGGGAAAGTCTTCGTCGTCGGGAACGTGGTCTTCGGGTTCAAACATCTTGGTCTGCGGCTTGACGAGCTTCTTCTCGACCGTCCGCCACCCCCCGTCGCTGCCGGCGCCAGCTCCAGCCATCGGGAGTAGCCGGACCGGCTCTTCATCATAATACGTGTCCTCGTATGAGGACCGAGACGTGCCAAAGTCGCCGCCCCGTCGTCCGAGTTGCGGGTGCCGAAACTTGGGCGCTGGGATTTCGACCGTCGTCTCTTCGGGCCGAGCCTCGACTTCGGCGGCCAGTGCCTGCTTCAGCCGATCTGCAAAGGTGGCAGTCTTTGCTGGTGCCGCCGGTGCTGCTTCACCCCACCCGCCGTTTGCCCCACCGCCCCCGCCCAGCGCGGGAAAGCTGATGTCATTCACGGCCACTGCTGCACTGCGCTTCTTGTCTTCTTCATACGTGCGTCGTTGCTCCATGCGGGTCTTCCAACTCATCATTCCTTGCGACATTCCTACCCATTTAAATCACGTGACTACCCCGATCCGTTTTGGTAGAATGAAAACCGATTTTGAGTTACAGCATGGAGACAAGAAGCAAAGAATGGTGTACGCAACGTCGGTTCAGCCATCGGGGGCCCTCACGGACCTCAACGTCCCGCCAAAGACTGCCGACGTCCTCGAATGGCTGCGGACCAAGACCAAGCAGCCGGACCTGCAATTTCAGGGAAAGATTCAGAGCAAGGAGGACGGATGGGTCACAATCTTTGCCGAGTCGGGCGACGAGGACGCCGACAATGTGAACCAGCACGTTCTGGGGGGAAACTTTCAGGAAGAAGTCTTTGTCGGAGTGATTGTGGCCATGCTATCGACCAACCCCAACCCGGACAATTACGACAAGCCAGCGACGGCCTACGGCAATCTCCGCTCAGGCGAGTACGAAATCATCTACTCTAGCTGGACCTTTGGCGGTGACGAAGACGAAGAGGACGAGGACGCCGAGAGCACCGGAGACGATGATCTTGAGGACGACGAGGAACCACCAGCGGAAGATGTCGAAGACCCGCCGCCTCCGCCCGTCAAGCAGCGAGCCCCGCCGCTGGCCGTGGTGCGGGACGTCAATACTCCCTGCCCCGTGCGAGAGGTGGCCAAGAAGCGATACGTCGAGGTCGGTCTAGGAGAGACCGAAGCGGCGGCTCTCGAGGCGGCCCTGCTCGCCCGCTGCATTCGAGAGTGCGTCCGGCAGTCCATCGAGGTCGCCTGGAGCAATCCGGCGTTCTGGGAGCACTATAGGGGGCGCTGCATTCAGTTTTACGAAAACCTGCGAACTACCGACTGGCCGGTCAAAATTTCGAGGGGCGAGATTACGCTCGAGGCCTTTGCGGAACTCTCGGCCATCGATCTGAACCCCAGGCGCTGGAAAGCCCGCATCGAGGCCCAGATCGAAAAGGACAAGCATCTCTACACGCACTCGGGCACCGCCTCGATATACCTGTACTGTTCGGGCTGCAAGAAAAAGTCGAGGTGCGACTACTATCAGCTACAGACCCGCAGTGCGGACGAACCCATGACGACCTTTGTGACCTGCCTCGAGTGCGACCGCCACTGGAAATTCTAACCAATGTATAATGTCGGTGCAGCAAGCGCCGCAACCGGTGGAGCCTCCGCACAGGTACATAAACATAATCGACGAAACTCTAGAAGGACTGATTCGATCAATGACAGAGGCGCTTCCGCAACAGACCCCCGAGCAAACCGAGCGGGCTCGCATTCTCTCCAATACCGTTCGCATGACGGTGCGGCAAATTGTCGGATTCCTATTCGTGCTCGACACTGTAGAAAACATACCGGGCTTCGGAGCGATGATTGCCATCTTTTTTGATTTGGTCAAGGTAGGTCTTTTGCTCTCGGCGGGAATGTCGACATCTGTCCTGCCCCAGCTCATCGGGCTCATTCCCCTGCCCCTTATGGGAACAGTCGGTACGGCGATCGGGTGGTTCATTTCGATGGGGTTTCTGATGGCTTATGCGGCCATATCCTTTTCCCGTAAGGAGTTTTCCGACACGATGCGCTCTATCCTGATGATGGCGCCCGTCATGGGAGGGGTTCTCGGAAACACGTTTCAGTCCGTCACGGGCGTGGGTACCAAGATTGCCAATCGATATGAAACCCTTAAATTTCAAATGAGATCTCTATGGAACAAGGTCAGTACTGCAGCCCAGGATGCGCAGGAACAGACGATCGGTGCGGTGAATAAGTTGACTGCGCAGCAGAATGTCATTGGGGCGATCGAACAAGCCGCCGTCGTGATGAACAATGTTGCTTCGGAACAGCCAGTGGCTCCGCAGACGGCTCCGCAAGTGGCTGCTCCTCCCCGCACACGAGCTGCGTTCCCTCCGACGCCAATAAGGGGCGGAAAGCGATTTACCCGTCGCCAGAGTAAGATGTCTAAATGGCGGAAGACTCGGCATCATCGCAAGTCAAAGAGACGCTAAAGCAGTGGATCGCCCTCGACGACGAGCTCCGAGCCATTCAGAAGCGCTCCAAGGAGATTCGCACCGAGAAGCAGACCCTTTCCGCCGTGGTCTTGGACTTTATGCGTGAAAACGATGTTAACGATTTCAAGCTCGAAGGCAACTCGACAGGGACGATTACTCGCAGCGTGCGCAGCGTCAAGCCCGGCATCAAGCGCAATACGATCCGCACGCAGCTGCTCCTCCACTTTTCCGACCAGCCCCAAAAAGTCTCCGAGGCGCTCCGGGCCATCGAGGGCATTCCCGAGGGCGAAGACGCTGCTTCGGTCGTAGTCCAAAAGGAGCTGCTCACCCGCCGAGTCCCAAAAGCAACTTAGGGAAGCTCAAACCAGTAGAGTAATTGTATGACCGAGTGTGTAATATGCTGTGAAGACATGCAAATCACCAATTATATACCGCCACGGAATCCGGAGCAGACCGACGTGGTTGTCGAGGACGAAGAGCTCCGACTGCCGTGCGGGCACGCCTACCATACGCACTGCATCGTTCGGGCTCTTACGTCCTCCATGAAGTGCCCCCTGTGCAATACCGTATCCCAGAGCACGGCCATGATGTCTGACGAGGATCGACTGCGTATCGAGGGTCGGGGGCGCATCATTCTCGAAGATGTGCGCAAGCATCCCGAAGTCCGCAAGTCCCTCGCCGAGTGGCGGGTGGCTCGTAGAAACTTTGTTGGAATGGAAAGGGAATTTCGGGCCCGCACAACTGCCTTCAAAGCCGAGCTTCGCAAGGAGCTCAACGCTGAAGAGATTATAAAGACCTACGGCCGGGCCACGACTGCGACGAACCGCACGTACTCCAAGCTCGCCCGCAAGTTCGGACCCGCTTACTATTCAGCCTTTCGAAACATGTCCCACTACGCAACCACCTCCTTCATCTTCAACCTAAAGGGCTGGAATGCGTTTTGCAAGTGGAAAATTCGCAGAATGTTTTGGTAAGAAGGAGGATGAACACGGACGCAGCCGTTAGCGGTCTCGTTATCGGCGCCGTCGTATACTCGTACATTTGCCTGTTTAATGTCATGATGCACAGCTACAAGGAATCGGGATACACTGCCACCCTGTTTGACTTTATACGTGAAACTTACGTCGGTAGCTTCGAATCGAGGCCTTCAGAGTAGGCTTGTTCCAGAGAATGTACCTCGAGAGCGTGCCTGCCCGAGTCGGGTCCGTCCAGTCTTCATTCATCCGCCGGTGCCGGGCAATATATCGTTGTTTACGAGTCACATTCTTGTGCTTGGTAAAGTCCGAATAGCCCCGCTGCCCAAACGGCTGCACAATCTCCGTACCGTCGGGACGCAAAAATACGGCGTCCCACTTTTTTTCGGGGCGGTGCGATTTTTTAATCGTCTTGAGTCGCATTATACGTTACGTGGAAATTGCGTCGAGCCAAGGAGCGGCCTCCTCCGTCGTCAATCCCAGCTCGGCGATGATTTCCGTAGCCTGCCGAAACCGCTCCACGTCGTCCTCGATCGCCGACAGCCGGGCGAACCGCTCTTGGAGCAAGAGTCCTTTCGGAACGTCCTGCTTGAACCCCTCGTCAAAGCCCACCATGACGTTCACGAGACGATTAATGTGGCCAATGCAGCAGAGACGGTACGACTCGGCACACTCTTGCTGCAGGCGCTTCACGAGCTCCAGGCGAGTCTCGTCGGGCTTGGTGCTCTTGATCTTGGCCCAGAGACGCCGCAAGAGCTTTCGGTACAGCCAGTCGTTCGGGTTCACGCATGTCTGAATGTTCCACCAGCGAACCATGTCATTATAGAGCTCCTCTTGGACGGGCGGGTTGGTAAAGATCCGAGTCCACTCGGCACGAATTTCGACCATGGTGTTTTGCACTTCGGGCACCTCAACCGTCATGAGCAGATCAATGCCTCGATTGGTCTGCTCCGATACGGCCCTCGTGTGCACGTTCTGGCCGTCCCTCGCCATCGCCTCCAGCTCTGTCCTGGGCGGCTCGTGTCGGGGTATCCCCAGAACCTGATTGATCATCTCTTGAACGGTCGGCGCCGGGTGCAGCGCCATGGCCTGCTCGTCCGTCAACCCCGGATTGCGCAGCCGCTCCGCCGTGGCCCGTCGCACAAATATCCACAGTGCAGGCGTAATCTGCTGAGCCACCATCGGCTCCATATCCACCGTATAGAGCAGAAATATGCGATTGTGCGTCTCTCGCCACAGCTGCCACCGCTCTCGGCGCATTCGGGCCGCATGGTGGTACGGACACTCTTCGTTCCGCTGCATCGCCCGGGCCTCGCACCGGTTCCCGTTGCGCACGAATACGCACTGCGGTCGGATTGGCCGAGAATGAACTCCGCACATCGTCGTCTCCCCCTTTGCGTTGAATTTGCATTGTGTACCCGCCTGGGTCGTAGCTGAACAGCGTATTACGGGCATAGTTCTTGTTATCCTCCACAAAGAGAAAGAACGGGTTCGTTTTTACAAAATGGATTCATACGCATCTACTACATCAAAGGGTATAGGAGAATGCCAAAGAACACACAAGGAGGAAACAAGCACAAGTCGGGATGCAATTCAGAGTCGAGCACGATACGCAAGAACAAGCGGTTCTTTGAAGACCTCCTGTCGGACGTTCGAACCGGAGAAGGGCTGGGGGACATTTTGTTTGGCCGGGTCATGAGCCGCAAGGGAGAGGGCCGCATGGAAGTGCTCTACTACGACTCGAACCGCAACGGGCACACGTGCAACGTCCCGATCACGGGAGCCCTGCGTGGCCGTGGAAAGCGAGATGCCTTTATAGATACAGGCACGATCGTAGTGCTCACCGACATCGGGCTCGATTCGGGCACGACGCACAAGATCACTCAGGTCCTCTCCAAGGCACAGATCGCTATTCTTCGCAAGACGAATCCCGACCTGCTGGACGACCGACTGTTTGTGGTCCAGGAATCCGCTGCGGGCGCTGCCGGTGCCGGGAGTGAAGACGTCTTTGAGGCGCACACGGCCGAGGACGACGAGGAAGACAGCGGCGAGGATTTTGATATTGACGCAGTGTAATGAGCGGTCATCTGCGGCCGCACCCGACCGAGGTCGCCGAGCGCCACAATATGGCCAAAAAGATGCATCTGGCGTCGTCTGCTCCTCCCGGAAACTATTTTTTCGTTTGTAATCCCGAGGATTATTGCGAGTTTGACATTCGCAACAAGGAGGACGGCCGAGTCATTGTCTACGACGGTCTTCGGGCGGCCATGGCGTACTCGGAGCTGCCGGTGGTCTTCTTTACCTGCTACGACGTCGGGGACAGCGAGACTTTTGGAGTCTTTGTACGGCACGTGATTTGCTGCCTCGCCGATAAGCGGCAATCGACCGTCTACATGTTTGAGATGCGCAATCTCCGACAGATTTCCAACATGCTCAAGCGCACTCTAGAGACCGAATTCTCCAAGCTGGCGGGGACACGAATGACGATCGTCAACGGGGCCTGCGTCGACCGCTCCAAGTGCGTATACCTTCAGCGGTTCAAGGGCGATAACGAGATGGGATGGTGTATTGCCTGGGCTTTATACTTTCTGAACCACCTCGTCGAGCACCCCCAATTTGCCCGTATGGCGAAACAGGAGCGGCGAAAGCACCTTGCCGAACTCTATCGCAAGGTGGACCACCAGCTGGCGCCCCCGAAATCCAACCACTTTATTGAAGCGTATTATATGCAACTGATGGGTCTCTAAAGATGTACATGGAAAACGCAATCGCTTTCGAGCAGGACAGGACGTGCCACACACAATGAGCGTCGTGGGTGGCGGCGAAACGATTTGTCAAAAATACTATGAGATTCAACAGTATTCCCAGCTTCCAAGACAGGTACACGTCGTACATGCACCAAACGGCGGCAAGTGTGTAATCAAGCTCCATCATATGGCTCGTAGAGTGCCATATCACGGAGAGGGTTGACGACGCAAAAACGACGACGGCGTAGCTATGATGATTTGCGAGAATGGCGGGGACCATTGCATAGTAGTGCGGGAGCGTGGTCAGCACGAGCAATGACATTCTATATGGACGCATTATGTGTTAAATACGGGTCGCAAGCTTGTCCTCGACGATCCGCTGGTTTTCTTGGCCGAGCTTGGCCGCATGGGCTTTCTTGAAATTAAAGTCGCATCTGTGGTCCTCGGGCGTCCGATGCAGCCCGCAAAACACCTTGCCACACTTGCATGCCGGGCTTCCAATGTGCGTCTTTTTCTTACAGGCGTTGCAGGGTTCCATTGTGTACTCGACATACGGAAGTACAAACTCCGATCCGATTTCTTTATTTCGCAGAATACAGGAAGAACGGGCTAAAGACGAATACCGCCGCCGCCACGACGGCCACGACGTCGACGACGCTCACAATCTTTTTCCACTTGAGAGGCAGCTCGTCAAACTCCTTCTGGTAGTAGGCGGGCTTGAAGGGCGCCGAGATCCAGCCGAGAAAGGTCGGGTGCAGCCGATCGTTGCAATCGTAGAGCGTATCGTACCACGCCAGTAGAATGTAGCCCACAAAAGCCAGCAGAATCGTGATGCCTCGCTTCCACGCAATATCGTGGGCCGTCTTGAGCGGCGCCCAGGGAGGCAGCCAGTAGATGAGAATCAAAAGTCCCGAAAACACGAGGCACTTTACGTTTAGGGCGAGAGGCGTTCCAAATAGTCCGAGACCCATTTACATTAGAGGGCAGATTCAATTGTCGAGTACTCGTCAAAGTTGTTGTCGATGAGCTCGAGCTCGAGCGTGAAGGAATGCTCGACATTGTTAAAGTTGATGATGCGACCGTCGTGGAATCGGAAACGGACTTGGAGCGTATTGGTCTTGCCGATCGGAGGGCTGTACACATGGCGGTTGATGGGGTAGGACTCAGTGTCGAGCAAGAACAGAAAACCACCAGGGCTGGATCTCATGGGAATCTTGGCAAACGATCCATTGATGATTCCGTCCCGCCGATCGTCGGGCGCCGACTCGTCAATCTTGTTAAAATTTACAATTTCCATAAAGATACTCGGCTCGGTGTAAGTATTGACGACAAAGTCGCTGGTCAGCGTCCAGGTCGTTCCCGATAAAACGGCGGTTCGAGTCTGCGGCTGAAATCCGAGAAAGTAACCGAGACCCCATCCTGTCGTATATGGAAATCCGAGAGCTGCCCCACAGTTCGTGTTGGGTGCTGGCGTATTTGTCAAAACAAACGAAAAGGTCTTGTCTGAAGTGATTGAGATTCGCCCGGTAACCGTGCTGTAACTTGAGCCGAACGGGGTGGCGGGCGGAGTGGCGAACGCCGTGTTAAGACGTGAAGCGACGGTGGACGCCAGAACGGATCCAGTGTAGTTGCCGTCGGGAATCGTTATGGTCGTTGGCGCGCCGCCGTTGTAGGTTGCCACCAACGACGTGTTACGAGCGCACGCCGTAAAGGTATAGAACGAATAGGGGATTTCGATGGACCGGAGGGTGGCTGCATAAATGTTTTGGTAGACGGTGGGAAGAGTCACTGTGTACGACCCGGGGTGCGAGTCGGGCGCAATCTCTCGGTCCCTGGAATCAATGCAGAGGGTCTTGCGGACCTTGCGCCAGACCTTTTTCGGCGTCGAGGGGTGGTAGGGCACGCCATTGTGGAGCTGAACGCCAAACATTATACTATCGATAGAACATCTTTCGTCTTCCCGTAGCGTATATACAATCATGCTGTTTGTCTATGCCGGCCTCAATCTGCGGCTCTGCGATCAGCGGGCTCGGGAGGCCTTGCCGACCGAGGGCACGATCGACATGTCCCGCCTCGCCGTCGGCGCCCTGGCCGACGCCCTGGCGACCGTGTGCCAGCACCGCCGCTCCGAGACCACGACCGTATACCTGGGGTTCGTCGACCCCATTCTCATGCTGACCTCCCCAGACGAAGCAAGGTGCCGCCGGGCGTTTCGGACTCTGGACGTCTACCTCGTCGTGAGCAATCCCTTCATACTGCCCTTTTCCTGGAAAAACGGACTGGGTGGCCTCGTAGTCATCGAAGAGCACAGAGATGCTCAAGACACCCAAACTCTCAACGACCGTCGTGCTGCACACGTTTCCGGGACTCAAGATTGACACGGATGTCATGCTTCGAGAACTACCGCTGGACCACGGAATCATCAAGATCGAAAAGCGAGGCATTCTGCGGCGAGGCGAGTCTAAGCGGGACCGTATTCGGCGCCGCAACGTCGTACCGACGGCGACCAGTGGTTTTGGCCACAACTCGGTCACGGTCGTGGTCTTTGACGACGGCGAGGGAACGCTGCCCCAAAAGGAGATTACCATCAAGATATTTCACAATGGAGTGTTTCATATGACGGGTGTTTTGCACCCCTCGTACGAGACCTCGGTTTTAAAGACGTTGAAACTGTATACACCGACGTCATGCCTTCTTCAAGCCTGGCCGACCGACTCGGTGCGCCGAGTCCTGCTGATGAATTACTCGACGGCGTTCGAGGGCGACCACAAGATCTCCCGAGTCGCCCTGCAGCGGTACTTTCAGGAGCGGGGTATTCAGGCCGAGTTCGAGCCCGACGTGTCTCCCTGTGTCAAGGTCGTGTTTCCCAAGCAGGGCACGGCCTGCATCTTTCGCACGGGCAAGATCAATCTGACGGCGCTAAAGTCCGCCGAGGACTGCGAGGCGCTCGTGGGCCTGCTGAAGCCGCACTTTGAGGGCTATATTTCGTCGCTTTCAGCTGCTGGCACCGGACGCCCGGATTGAGCGGTCTTCAGTATATAATGCGGAGCTCACGAGAAAGATAAAGAGAACCGCATTGACAATCATGAAGATGACGAGGTAGTCGCTCCGCATATAATCTTTTTTCGTGAAGAAGACGTAGCTAACGGCGAGAATGGCGAACGTGGCGAGAGCGACGCCGAGTCCGACGAGATTTCCGAAGAGTTGAATGCTTGCCCCCATTATGTTTTCGTGCCGTTGTTTTTCGGCGGCGACCGCCGGTGGGGACTGGTTTGTCTCCCACTCCGTCGGCTTTGGCCTGTTTGGCAAGGTTATCGAGCTGAGCGAACCCGCCTGCCGGATCCGATCCTCCCGCCGAGATTAGTCCGGGGGGAATCGTGAGCTCGCCGCCCCCTCGCAGCCGCCGCCTGCCGCCCGCCAGCAGCTTGTGTTGTTCAGCCATCATTTTTTGCGCCTCTTCTGTTCGTGCCGCCGCCATTTGCATAGGGCTTCCCGACATCTCTTATTTACGGAATAGAAATGAACTAACCGCAAGACGAATGAACGACACGCAGTACACGGCGACCGAGATCCAGTCCATGGTGCGCAACATGGACGACAGCAAGGAGCGCCATCGTCAGCTGAAGGCGACCAATGTCGAGGCCTATGTCCAAAAACTCACCGAGGAGAACCAGATTCTGCACTTTAACTTTCCCTCGGTCTTTTCTCTGCACGCCGAGGACAAGCTCGACGGCACCTTCTTCTACATGCTCGAGCAAAAGCGAAAAATTGAAGCAGGGGTACTCACCGAAGACCAGGCGTCGGTCGACGTAGGTAAAAAGCTGTTTGCCCGCTGGGTCGAGCCCGTCACGCAGGGCCGGCCCGTGCCGCAGTCCGAGAGCTATTCCGAGTTTTATAAGCGCACCTCCCGTTAACTCCAAATCACCTTGCGAAGGCCGTACTCCCGTATGCACTTGTCGATGAGGTACTGGCAGTCATGGCAGGGAGCCGACGGACGGAGAGTGCCGTCGGGCCCGTAGCGCACGACGATGAGCGTGGCACCCCGCAGCTTGCGAAAGTCCCCAAGGCTCTTGATTGCATTTCGTTCGGCACAAATACTTCGATCAGACCATCCACATCCCCTCGTCCTACTGCCGATGCGGTTGTACGCCGAGGCGAGGATCTTGTTTCGCAAAAGAATCGTAGCGTGGTGTAGGTGAGTCCGGTGCGGAGGCACTCGAGGGGGATCGACAAGGCATCTGTCCATTTCATTGCTCTCCTCTCGTCTATGCCGCACGTATTCGTTTTACATGGCTTCTGCCTTGAGTTCCGCCCGCAGGTCTGACAGAAACACCCCCAGCTTGTTTTCGCCCTTCCACTTGGTAGGGTCCTTGGCCATCGCCGTGCTCGCCGATGTCCCAGTGCCCCAGTACTTGTCCCGAGAATCCGAGTTGGCGAGAACCTTGCCCTCCGTCTCGAGCAGCTTCTTGCGGAGATCCAGATTCTGCGTAAACTTTGCCCGCAGAATCGTCTTCATCACTTCGTCCTTCTTGCCGTCCCACGTCTCTTCGACGTATCCGACAATCTTGGTGCCAAAGGACTTGGCGGACTGTGCCGACTTGGATTTCAGAATCTTGGCAAAGTGTACTTCGTCACCAAAGGTTTTAGCCTTCACGGCCTGGTACGCCTGCTCGGCCGAGGTGTAATTGACCCCGTCCAGAACAAACTTGGTCTCGTACATGTTGGAAAACTCTTTATTCTCGGGCTCCTTGGAGAAGAAGTGTACGATTTCAGGGGGCGGAGGCGCCGCAGCAGCCGCAGCGACGATCTTTTTGCGGCGAACGGGCGGCGGCTTGGCGGGAGCAGCGGCAGCAGGAGCGCTGGCAGCAGCCGGAGGAAACGGTACGGGTACGACGGTGCCCGCATAGCCGATGCGCAGCTCGATCTGAAACTCGCCGTCCAGCTCGGGCACGGGAAAGTTGAAGGGGTTCTGCCCGAGGTGGAAGAAGCCCTTATTCTGAATCTGAATGTAGTGAATACCTTTGGAAATGTGGAAACGCTTGAGAAAGTCGACGGGGTGCCGAAACCGCTTCTCCACGAGCCTCTGCAGTCCCATCTGCTTGAGGTGCTCCCGAGCCTCGGTCGTGGCCCGGAGCGGAAAGCCCGTGGCGGCAGCGTGGAACTCGGTAGGGTACTCGGTCTTCAAGGCGTCGATGTAGGCGTCGAGCGCTTCCACCTGCGACTTGGCGGCCTCGACGAGCACATCGGCGTCCTCAACCCCGTCCTTGACCACCTTGAATTCGTGCGTCTCTCGGCTGTACCGCAGAGACGTTCCGCTCATCTGCGCTCCGTCCATCTTGACTTCGACCGATAAGGGTTCGCCGAGGTAGACGATCGGCAGGTCCACGCCCCGGCTGCTGCTCGTGTTTGCCTTGGGCTTGAGTTGGACGTTCGGTAGTGCTGCAGACTGTATGACGGTGTAGACTAAATTTTCGTACTCTTCTCCTCCGCTCATCTTGTATATTCCTGAGGTTTTCCGTGTGTACGAAAAACGGATACGTTTTGTGCGTACGAGACTCTATACCATATGAAGCTACTCTCGCTCTTTTCGGGAATGGGCGGAATGGACGCCGGGTTCTCGGAGCAGGTGGTCGTGCGCCGAGAGAGCGTTCCCGAGTCGTATGTCGCCGCTCCTGCCGATACGCCCGGATTTGTCGCACTGAAGCGCCTGCCCTTCTCGACCGTCTTTCAGAACGACATTCTGCCCTGCGCCAAGGCCATTGCCGATTGGAACGGGTGGAGTCACAACTACGTGCTGCGAGATGTTCGGGAGCTCTTGGCGGAAAACTATGCCTTTCCCGCCGCCGACGTCATTGTTGGAGGCTTTCCGTGCCAGGACTTTAGCCACGCCGGAAAACGGGCGGGGCTAGAATCGGCGAGGGGAACGCTATATCAGTCGTATGTCGAGGTCGTGCGCCGAGTGCGGCCGATCGTCTTTGTTGCCGAAAACGTCAATGGTCTGCTGACGATGCATGGGTCGCCGATCAACACCATCGTCGCCGACTTTGCGGCCGTGGGCTACGAAGTCAAGTACCAGCTGATCAAGTGCGAGGAGCACGGCATACCGCAGACTCGCTGGAGGGTCATCATCATGGGGCTGCGCCTCGACGCCAAGACTGCGGAGCACGGCGAGGACTGGAACGTCATTCCTCGCAGTTTGCAGCAGTGCCACGTGCGACCCTACTTTGCTCATCTGCTCGAGCCGAGCGTGGCGTCAGACCCGGCTCAGCAAGTCTACTCCAAGGCCGCCAAGCTCGAAAAGGGACAGGGACAGAGCCAAGTCCCAATGGACGGCTTCGGACCGACGATGCGAGCCGAGCACCACGGAAACATTGAATTTCGGGGCGAGCGGCGCTTGACGGTGCGAGAAGCCGCATTGTTGCAAACCTTTCCGCCCGACTGCATACTGACACAACCAGGGAAAAAAGCGACGCTGACGGCGTACAAGCCGATTGGAAACGCCGTGCCGCCGCTGCTGGGCTACATTATAGCGCAGCGGGTTCTGCAGCTGCTACCCGCCAATCCTTGCTGAACAGCAGGCGAACGTGCTCGGGGTTGTCGAGCGAGTAGGGCGACTTGTTGGCCGTCAGCAACCGTCCCTGAATGCGCAGGCCGGCATGGCGGGCCGTAAGCTTGCCAGGTACCGCAGGTTCTGATGCTTCAGCTGCTTCCACCGGAACCTCTGCGTCCTCTACTTTTTCTACGTCGGGAGCTTCCTGTACCTCTTCATCGAGCACTTCTGGTTCGGGAGCTTCTTCTGTCGGAGGTGCTTCCTCAGCCAGCTCTTCTGGGGGTGCGGCCGAGCCCCGCTTGAACACAAATGTCCTATATAGAAAGCTGAAGTCCTGCTCGCCCCGCTCCAGCGTCATTGACGTCTGGCCCGAATAGATCTCGCTAAACGTCTTGGTGTCCTCGAGAACAAATCCCTCCTCCCGAAGAATCTCCTGAACCTTTTCAAACGGCACGAGGTACTCGGGTGCCGGCTTGACCGTCGAGTCCAGCAGAACGTCAATCTGCTGTCCAAACTCCTCCTTCCAGCCAGCGTCGTCATCGTAGCGCTTTGTGATTGTCGCAAACGTCTTGCCTCGGCTGCGAAACACGTGGCCGCTCTTTCCCGCCAGCAGCGTGTGCACGGCCTTGCCGTCCATGAAGGTTCCGAAGAAGATGCTCTTGCAGTGTCGCAGGTTCTTGGCAAAGACTCGAAAGATTTCTTCGGTCTCGCACGCATAGTGCAGCGCAAACTGGCAGGCGACCACATCCCAGTCATGGACGCCCTGGAACTCGGAGAGGTACGGCGTCGTCGCCGGAGCGGCTTTGCCGTCGTCGTCGCCAAACACGAGCTTCAAGTACTTGGAGTCCTGCTCCTCAAAGGGCTTGGTCATGTCGGCCTGCGCAAACAGCACTTTGGGCAGGTACTCGGCCGAGCGTCGCAGCTCATTCAGGTAGCGCACGCACGCTCCCTGGCGGGGCATGACGAGGTTCGTCAGCGAAATGTCGAGGCCGAGGACCTTGGAGGGCTTGGACTTGCGCCACTTGTGTAGATCCCCGCCCCGACCCACCGCCAGCTCGAGCAGCGTGTTTCCAGGCACAATGTACGTCGAGTACTGCATCTCCTTGATGCGGTTGTGGAACTCTCGCACCATGCTGCGCACCTTTGTCGCCTCCTCGTCTCGGTAGTAGAGGTCGTCCTCAAAGGTATCGTCGGGCGGGGCCGTCCAGAGCGTTCGCAGCATATCTTCCGTGATCGGAACGTGGATCGAGGTCCAGATGCTGTCAGCCACGTAAATGTCGTTGCCAAACTGCGCTCGGCCCATCACTCGGTACTCGTAGGTCTTGTCGTAGCGAGTGCGCATGACTGACCAGGTCTGCGTCTCGACGTCGTACGAACACTCGACAATGGTATTGTCCTCGACCTTGGCCCCCGTGACATCCACAGGCACATTCTCGGCATTCACGGGTACGCCGATCTTGTAGGCATCCTCGTTGCGGGGCGCCGACGGCTGGAATACAGAGGGCACCCGTGAACCCCCGTCTTCGAGCGACCGCAGATCGAGGGGCAGGCGGGGCTGCACGTACTCGCCCGTCATTGTTTCGCACGGGTAGATGATGTCTTCGCCCGGCGTTCTCGAGACATAGAGCTTTCCCTCTCGCACCATCGTCTTGCGGACCACGTCGTAGGTCGCCGTCGGCACAATCTTGAGCAGAAAGTCAATCGAGTTCTGGTGCGGCGGCTTCCACTTGTACACCCGCCGCCACGTGCGGCCCTTGGTGTCCTGTGACGGCGCCACTGGCGACATGCGGGGCGTAAAGATGCAGCCGTCCGTCTCATACTCGTACTCGGCGTCGAGGACTTTGCGAATACTCTCCTCCATCGCCGGGCCGTCGCCGGCTAGAAAGGCCTTGGACTCGATGCGCATGATTGGCCCGGGCGAGGCCGTAAAGTCCGTGCCCAGATCGGCCACAAACTGGCGGGCGCAGCCCAGGCGGGAGGACATGGGGTTCTTTCGAATGTCGTCGTCGGTCGTAAAGAGTGGCAGACCCTTGACGTTGCGGCCCTTGTACTTGTAAATGTCAAAGATGCAGAAGAGGTTCAGGTCGGGAATGTACTCGCCGTCGATAAAGTCCTCCGAGTGCTGGCCGTCACGAGCCGTGAAGCCAGTGTACGTGACCTGCCCGTTCGGCGTCACCCGCACGAGCTTGCGGTCCCTCGTCACATAGAGGCCGCAGCGCTGTCCGTCGGCCTTGATGGTCACCGTATACCCTTTGAGAATGTTATACGGCCGGTCCCGCACGGCGTGGGGGCGTTCGAGCGTGACGGGGTTGTAGAAGCTGTTGCTCGAGGACTTGAACTCTTGAGCGTACCTCTGCACGTCCGAGAGCGGCAGAATGTGGTGCGTCTCCTGAAACGAGCCCAGTAGCGTCTCGAGAATGCGAAACAGGCTGCGGCGGACTTCCACCGTCGGTCGGGGATCCTCACGAGGCGTGTACTCGATCTCGAGCTCGTACGAGGGCGTGTTCTTGAGGACAGAGTGCAACGTCTCGGTCTTGGCGGTCCTCGACTTGACCATCGAAAAGTCCACTCGGAACTCGCCGCCCGGAATCGTGAACGACTGCCGGTCCACCACCCGAATGTGCGCCGCAGGGTCGTTGATCGACCCGTCAAAATCCTTCTTCAGAAACTTTTCAGTGCTCAGCGTGAACCGCACAAAGAAGTCTGAGACATCAATGACGTCCTTTGGCTGCTCGGCCGATGCGACGGCGGCGGCAACATTGTCGATCGAGTCAAAGTAGCGGAGTTTGCGTTCGACCATCACGGGAACGCCCGCAAACGACTGGGTCGAGCAGACCTTTTGGATGGCCGGAACGCCAATGACGTGGACTCGAGTATTCTCCTTGCCGAATGTGTAGGTCAAACGGCGCTCCTGCGACGTCTCTGCCGCCATGCCCTGCAATGTCTTGATAATACGAGCTGCCGTGTCCCGAGTCTGGATTCGCCCCGCCAGAAGCTTGGTTTCGAACTCTGCCTGCTTGTCTTTGTTTGCATAGTGTATGAATTGTGATATGTCGTCGAGATGCCGGGTCTTTTGTAACGCCCGCTCCATTGTATGTTTCTTAGATCAAAAAACGTGCGATTAATCCGTTTTCGCCAATCGTGTATACTTCATCCGCTCGGCCGTATCTGCATCCAAATGAACCCGCTGGTCAAAGCAGAAGCGAACGTAGGCCTCCATCTCCTCGATGCACTCGGCCGAGAGCCCTGCTGACGAGACAAACACGTTGGTATCCGAGCACGTATAGTCCTTGGTGAATTTATGAACGATGCGAAACAGCTGCTCGTGCTCATTCGGGTCCAGCTGCTGCAGCCGATCCCGCAGCGCTTCCAGCTTCGATTGGCTTGTCGACATTTAACTCTAGCGTGCTGCCCGTCTGTAAGCCCGTCTGCAGGCGTTTCTTGCGGCGCACGGGGCCAGGTGCCGGAGGTGCTTCGCTGATACTGACCGACTTGACTTCGCCCGCTCCGGCGGACGGCGGCGGCGGGGCTTCGGCTTCGGCAGGGGCGGCGGCTTCGTCTGGCGCAGCGGGGGCGGCAGTGATGCGGCGCACGAGCTTGGCCAGTACAAAGATGTCCTCGTCGTTTTGCTTGAACTCGGCACCCATCACTTCAATCTCCATCTGATCGCCGTCCGAGACTGCTTCAAATTCGGCGTTGCCAATATGGAGGTCCCGGGGCAGGAGGATCTTGAGCGGCTTCATCTCGGCGTGCAGCCCGATCTTGCTGCGGAACTCGGCGGGGACCTCGAGGCGCTGACCCTTGTGCGGCAGGCAAATGTCGGCCTGGAACTTGACTTTATAGGACACGCCTGTTCCGATGATGCTCATGAGCCCCAGCGAGTAGGTCATGATGACGGACGATTTGGGCTGGACGTAGCCTTCGGTGCCGCATCGTCCTTCGACGCTGGCCTTGATCTGGCCCAGCAGCGAGGACTGGATGTTTCTCTGGAGATGCCTGGAATGAACCGTTACGACACGGGTCAGTTCACGCCGCTCAAACATAGGGTGTGTTGCAGAAGACATCTTACTTTGGCGCAAGATCTGTTTTCACTATTTTGGCCCTCAACATGTTGGAGTACTTTTTCGTACCGCCCACAAAGGACCATATCTCGGGGGGCACCCATATGAGGAGATCCGAGGGCATGCGGGCCACGAGGGACATGTAGGGACACTTGGTGTCTTTGGTCTTGACGTCTGCGGGAAAGCCCTTGCCCGTAATGGCCGTCACAAAGGCCGTCATCATCGGGCCCGTCGCCGACGTGCACTCGACCGGAGCCACAGTCTTGTCCCTCGCCACCCTGCGAATCGTGCCCTCTACCACTTCAAAGGCCGCAATCTTGAGCGTCTTTTTCTCTCCGATCGTCACCATGATCTTGTTGTTTTCCCGAATCTCGTGCGCCAGCTGGTCCACGATCTGCCGAGCCCAGGTGTCCACGGCGTCCGCCTCGGCGCCGACCGGGACCACATACTTTTCCTCGGCCGGATTGTAGATGCGGTCCGCTCCGTGCATCACAAAGTTGACGCCCGGAACCACCAGTCTCGGATCGCTATGGTCCTCCATAACCTGGTCACGGATGTAGGCGTCCAGAATCTCCTTGGGAAACATCCGAGTATCAAAGGGAAAGGTGTAGGCTGCCGCCGCCGCTTCTGCCGCTTTTGCAGGTGCTGGACCACCTGCACCCGCAGCTGCCGGCGGTGCTGCATCCTCGGGAATATCGACATTGGCCCGCTGCAGGCTGTTGTCGTTGACGCTGCGCTCGACCATCGTCTGGTCTGGAAGGCCAGTGGGGGCAAAGGCATAGAGCCCGCTGCGGTTCTCGAGCACACCCGTGCGCCCCGAGGCGTCCTTCATGGTAAGATTGGTGCGAATGGCATTGTCGACAATGTAGGAGGCCACGTCGGGATCAAAGTACAGCTGCTTGAGCAGGTCGGAGCGGGACCATACGGGCTTGCGCTCAAACATGTCCATCAGTTGGTCAAACACCTCGTCCCGAATGTCAAAGTAGGCGCTGAGGGGCCGCACATAGTCAGGCGAGTTCACCCGCTCGTGGACGGAGCAGACGATGGCGGCGGCGCCGTCTTCAAAGGTGGGAGCCGACATGGCCGAGAGGGGCATCGAGATGGTTTCCCGACCCTGCGCCCGCCGCTGATCAATGACCAGGGACCGCCATTCGTCGGGCAGTTGGTTGGTCGCAATCTGCGTCGTGCAGTCAATGGCCGATTCCTGCAGAACCCGCCGAATGAGGGCAATGCGCCTCGCCTTGGCTTCTACAAACACCCGGTACGCCGTCTCGTCGTACGTCTCTTGAGCCATATCCGCAAACCGCAAAATGTGAAGGTAGATGGTGCAGTTCTGGTCCTCGAACGGCAGACCGGAGTGGGAGCAGTTGCGCAGACCCCGTCCAATGATTTGCTCAATGCGGCTCATATTGTACCACGGATCCAGTACGTGAACTTGGCGGACGTTCTGGAGATCCACACCTTCAGAGACGAGAGGAGACGCCACCACGATCCGAACGAGACCGCCATTCATGTTTTCGGGGCTGCGGATCGTGCGGATCAGCGACCGAATCTGCGTGGCCGTCATGTCCGACGTCAGAAAGCCGTACTTGCCCGGCGAGGGACCCGCAAACTCGCCAGACGGGTTTTCTAGAAGGGGTAGACCGATGGCGGGCTTATACCCGTGCTCCTCGAGTGCCATCGCAAACTGCTGGGCTCCGCCACGGACCAAGTTGGAAAAGACAAAGACAATGCCCGTAGATTCCTGAATGCACTTGAGCACCGTCGAAAACTTGGCTGCGTGGCGGCCGACATTGGCGGGGCTCAGAAAGGGCGGGACGTCGGGGGCGTAGCGGAACTGCGCCTGGGTCGTATCTGTCGCCGAGAGAAAGCACTTGACGATGGAGCGGCCGTCGGGCGAGGCCACGATCGTCGGGGCCATGAGTGCCGTGCCTTCGGCTCCTGCGGCCTTTTGGAGCAGCTGCGCCTTTTGCGGCCCGTCGTCGGCCACGTACGACACTACGAGAGGCAGGTACTTGCGAGGCACCCGAATCTTGATGCCCCGATAATCGGTCTTGCGATCAATCTTGGCAATCATCGCCGTCGGGGGCGGCAGGCGGAACGGGAACGTAAATGGGTTCTCCCCCCGAATGAAGGACACATAGTCGTGGCAGTATCCCCGAAACCTCGCCTCGGCGTCTGGACTGACAAACGAGCCGTCGGCCTCGAAAAAAAGCCCGGCCGTCAGCTTTTCGGTCGGAGCCTGCCGCTTGTCGTTCCACAGAAACAGGTTCAACAGAAAAAGAATTTCCTGAAACGAGTCGTACATGGGCGTGGCCGTCAGCAGGACCAGAGTCATGGCTTCGGCAGCCTTGACGACCCTCTGAATGCAGTCCGATACGAGCTTGTTCTCGCTCGTCATTTCCACATCGGCACCGCTGCTTTCACGCAGATTGTGCGCCTCGTCGACGATCAGAAGCTTGCCGTTAAAGGTTTGGCGCACCCAAGCGTCAAAGTCGTTCTTGGATAGCGTCAGAAACTTCTTGTCGACCACCATCGCAAACTGCATGTACCCCGAAAAGTCGTAAAACTCGGAAATCATCTTGTTGACAATCTGCCCCAGCTTGTCTCGGCTCTCGGGGTTTTCCCAGCGGAGCCCCTCGCTCTGCGCCCGCTCGAGCATCTCGAGGTAGCGCCGACCCGTGCACTGCGGAGATTTCAGGACATCTCCGTCTTTTTGCACCCGCTCAACATCAAAGAGCTGCGTTCGGAAATTGTCCCGAATGGCTTCCGAGGCCAGGACGAGGACCTTCTTGTCCTGAAACTCGGGTCGCAAAATGTATTCTTCGGCGATCTGAATGGCCGAGCAGGTCTTGCCCGTGCCTGTACCGTGGACGAGCAGCATGTTGCGAGTCGGGCTGTCGGGGCTCATGATGCGACGCAAAAAGAGCTGAAACGAGGCCAGGTGAAACCCGCCCGTTTTGGAGCACTGTTCTTGCCGCATTCGCTTCAAGGATTCGATGGACGCAGGTGGAAGTGCCTTGGCTTGGACTTCGACTTGGGTCTGGATATCTGCTGCCGCCGCTGCTGCCATTATTATGACGTAATACTTATTGGTTGGCCCCGCATCCCGCAGTGTTTACCCGAACAGACTGGAGCACGACCTTGTTATCATTTTTTCGGAGGGGCAAGTCTACGACCGGATTGAACGGCACGACCTGCGGCGCAGCGTTGGAAATGACGGACGTGCATGGAATGGCCTTCGGGTTCAGTGGTCCATTCTGCATAAAGTTCGGCAGGATGTTTGAGCAGCCTGGAGTTGTGTATTGCGTGGGAACCTGGTACAGCGATGCAGCGTTGCGGTAGGCTTGACCTGTCACCATGGACTGCACGACCGACGAAGCCTTGAACTTGACCAGCGTGGCCGAGTTTCCGTGCAGGGGCATGTTTGGCATGACCGAGGCAAACTTGCGAATGCGAGCCGTCTGCTCGGAGCTGTCTTGCAGGCTTACAGAGGGTACCGTATTGAGCGATTGTCCGATCTGTCGTTTCCGAAGAGACAGGAGTTCCGACGAGGAGCGGGGTCGGAAGGATTGAAACGTCGCCATTGTCTTTGTCCTACAAAAGATCCACATGTGTGAGCACGTGGCGCCGGCAGCACTCCCGAGTGAGTTTGAGGTCGTCCATCGCCCGCCCCTCGGCCGTCTTGGTCGTCATCGTCGTCAGGTACGGAATCGGCGCCCCTCTCGCCAGGCCGTCCTCCTCCTTCTTCTGGGCGACGAGCTCCTGGTACTTCAGCCACTTGCCCGCCAGCGGGTTGTTGCACGACACGCAGCGAATCGGAATGAGCATTTGTAACCTTGTTCCTTGTGCAGATTTATTGTTCCGTTTTAACAAAGATATGCTGGCGACTCCCAAAGATTTCCAGGTCTCGGTCGCCATCGTGGCCGTCTACGCCTTTGTCTCGATTCTCGGAGCCCCGAAAAGCGTGATGGACGTTTTGCTCTCCACCGCTGGCTACGGCAGCCTCGTTGTTCGGGGCCTCTGGATTCTCGCCATCATCGGCCTTGCGTACGGCAAGTTCTACATGTCCGCCGTCCTCATCGCTGTTCTGGGCCTCCGTATTTCGATGGACGCCCGCAGCAGCTACATATTTTCGTCCGAAAGCGTCCTCGCCCAGTACTCGCTCCTTCAGAAGAACGATCCTCGCTTCAAGGGCTCGCTGGATGCACAGGTGGCCGACGGAACGCTGGCCATGGACCCCGCCCGCTGGATGGACCCCGGTCGCTCCCCCGTGCCTCTCCTCCTCTTTCCCCCGTCTCTTGACCAGCTTGAGATGGTCCAGAGCAACTCTGCGTAGCTAACAAAACCGCTTATGAAATAACATCAATATTTCATACAATTTCTTGTCTCCTGCGCCGGCGTTGTCTACTTTGCCATCCTTCATTCCTTCATGAATAATGAATTTCTTCATCAAGGATTTGCTAAAGACATAGGCTTTGATCGTTTTCTTACCCGTCAAGATCGCCTTGCAGAGACGATGCGCACCATCAATTAAATCGTGATCTGTGCGCACAAAAATCGGATATGACAAGTCTGCGTCCATAATACGTTTGTGGTGGTCTTCGTACTTTTTTAGAGTGATTTTTGGAAGGATATCCGTTACGGGTGTGCCGCTCCAGTTTGTATCCTTCAGCTGTGGCTCAAGGTCCGCAACGTTTATGTCTATGCTCGGAGGCTTGAATATGTTGACATAAGCGAGCATCATATCCACCAAATAAACATAGGGGCGGTCAGGAGGGCCCTCCCAGTTCGAATAAATGTGATACCCCGACATCTATACTATAGATGATACTTATTGTTCGACTTACTCCACGTGCGGCGAGGGCGGGGCTTGTATCTCGACCGGCGGGCCGTTATCGATCGATTCCGCCCGCTGGATCGTCGCCAGCTTGATTCGCTCCACCGGCTTCCTCGCTCGGGGCAGCAGCTCGTTCATCGACATGACCGACCGCACCGCCGTATTGATGGCAATATGGTCCAAGTCTCCCACGATTTCGGGCTTTTCCAGCGTAATGTTGGACTCCACCTTCTGGTTAAACTGCTGGATGATGGAATCCAAAATGAGCGGCGAAGACTCTTCGAGCCGATCCTGCTCCATCCGCACCATCTTTAAAAAGCCTCGGGCGGGGGTCCGCTGGTCCCGCCGCAAGGCCAGCTCGCTCGAAATGATTCGGTGCAGCTTGCTGTAGGCCAGCGAGGCGATGCGGTGACCCTCGGAGAACTGCGGGGTCTTCATAAACTGGTTGATGCTCGTCAGTAGACCGCTGGCGATCGTCAGGCAGCCGATCACGACCGTGGCGACCTCCTGCTGGTCCTCCAAAAAGCGGGGCAGCGCAATCGTCGCCGACCCCGCCAGGGCCGTGACCGTAATGCTCGGAATCGTGAACCAAAAATTGAGGCGCTCATAGTGCAGCTGCGAATGCGTGTGCATCCACCGCATGCAGTTGGCCTTGTCGCCAATGGCCGCCAGAAGAATCTCGTGCGACGAGTTCCAGGTGTTGGCGATCTCGGACGAAGTGTCCGAGACGTCCTCTAGTTTTTTGAGAGTTTCTTCCATTATTACCAGGCGAGTTCTAGTTCGTGGATGCCCCAGTATTCAGACTGGCCGTCGGGCATTTTGCGGCGGACAATAAAGGGCAGCTTGCGCTCGAGCAGTTCTCGCTCCGCAATCTTCCAGAGGAGCCGAGGGTCGTCCTTGTTGAATTCCTGGATGTTGACGAGCGGCAGGCCCCCGTCGGCGAGCTGTTGGGCCCGCACGCCGATGAGTGCCGTATACTCGTACTTGCTAAAGTAGGGCAGCGTCCGCCGGGGAGCGCCCGCCTGCGCCTTGGTGACCTCTTCCCTCTGAATGAACTCGGAAATCATCTTGCTTGTCTACTGACTAGAACTTTGTATATCCGTTTTATTTGCGGTCAGTCCGAACGTCTTCAACCCCGACGTAAAACTTGCGTTGAACACGTTCGGATTCCCGATGTCGGTATACACTGGCTCGTTAACGACCCTCTCGTATTCCTCATCGTTCGTAAGAAGTACATCTAGCTTCTTGAAGAGAGAATCGTAATCATAATCCGGCAGATATATAACTCGGTTCTTATTTATGTAGTCAAATACTTTGGGATGGCCCCAATATATGGGAATCGATTTTGCCAGAATGGGTAAAAGTATCTTTTCTGTAAAATAACCGTCCTTGTAGCAGTTTTCTACACTAATCACAAATTTGTACTTTGAATATACCTCTACTGCGACATCATACATCGTTTCATTATTATTATATACATATCGGGTATTGGCATCCTTCGTTCCGCCGCAAGCGTGACCAAGGCAATCTACGGGTTTATATTCGTTGATTGCTCTGAAAATCTTATTCCTGTGCTCATAGTCACGATAATACATGAATGCGCAGAAATGTGGCTTGGGTCCGGTTTGAAACGTAGTTTTTCGCATTTCGGATAGAGCCATATATAAAAACGGGTAATACAACGACTTGGTGTTTGAACTTGTAAATGGCACGATACACAGGTTATAATTCTCTGGCGGCTCATCAGGTTCAGACGTAATGTACACCGTAAATGAATCAGGATCGTTCAGCTGTTTGTTATCTAACCTATGCAGTACCGCCACCTTCTTATTGCCTTGTTTCATATTATTTAGAGTATCAAACAAGAACGGACAATTGTTTACTTGGTGAATATGGTATGATACAGACGAATGTACGTAGCAGTCATCCCACTTGTTCTCACGTAGGTATACATAGCCTTTTGAAATCAATAGTTCACGAATCATGCTACGAATCGGTTCTTTATAATTGTGTTCGACATCGATAAGTCCAAACGTGTATTTGTGGAAATCAAACGATTTCAATATTTCATATTCACTACCTTCCGTATCTAAGCTCATGTATTCTATAAAACAAGGGGCGTTATTCTGATCCAGCAGATCTGTAAGTGAAATCGTTTCTACATTAATCGTACGTTTATTTGAATCGACAAGTTTGCGATGACAAGTCAAAGTGTCCGTGAGTCCTGAAAAAAGAGTATCAGACAACGCAGTATCGAAGGACAATTTCAGGCCACTTGTAGAATAAACTGCTTCGTTAACACATATGGATTTCGGACGATTGGCCTTGAGTTTCAAAAACACGTCCGGAATCGGTTCTGCACAAATTCCTGTCCATCCGTATTGGTCTTCCAGGAGCTTTGTGTTGGACATACGGATTCCGTCGCTCGCACCTATTTCGAGAAAAAATCCGCATTTTTTATGTTTATAGAATTCTATCACTGCCAAATCTTGCCCCAATTGAGAGTAGGATGACGGCATTATATTGCCGTAATGCCTTTGGTTTCTCAAAGTAAACGTAACTACTCCTTCATGACAAACTTGCGGTCGCTCCGGGCCTTGCGGGCGGTCCCGGGGTGGCGGCGCTTGTTGAAGACGGCGAGAGCTCCCAGCTTGCGAGACGTCGCCAGGCGGCCGTAGCGCTTCACCGCCTTTTTGAGGGACGCATGGCGGCTGCGGACGGACTTGCCCATCGAGTACCCCAGTTTCGAGAGATCACCCTCGTGCTTGATGAGGATGCGGACAGACTTGCGAGTCCGGCGGTTCCGGCGACCTCCTAGGTTAGGCGATCCAGGCGGCGTCGACCCGTCCTTCTCACGATCTTCAAGATATTTTCGGTAGGCTTCCTCTTCTTCTGGAGTCATAGGCGGATTCGTTACTGGCGATGCCATTTATACTCTGTATAGACTTTACTCGAGACGGATGCTTACCTGAAAAATACCTATTTTGAGTGGATAATGGTGCTTCTGCGGCTCATTATCCTGATTCTTCACATTGGAATCGCCTTGACGACGGCGGTCGTCGTCTTGTTTTGCATGAACAAGTATACGCTGGCCGTCCTGATTGTCGGCGCTCTGCTGGTGTTTTTCCAGCTGCACTACTTTGACGGCTGCGTCATGAGCAAGCTCGAAGCGCCCGTGCCCGGTCTCGACATGTCTCCGAACGAGATTGTCCGAGCCGCTCTCGGGATTTCCGAGTCTGACCTTTCCGTCCGGGTCATCGAGCAACTCCTCGTGGGGGCGGTAGTATACACCAGCGCACTCAAGCTTATCGGAGTCCTCATTTTTGAGTACGTCTACGGCCGGACCTTTTACCAACAAGTCTGCTTCAATCTGAACCCCGAGAACGCCGACACGCTCACCACATTTGATCGGTTTCTCATGGCGGTATTTTAACTCCACTGAAAGTGCCACTTGAGCCCGGCCGTAATTCCGACCGCAATGGCTCCGTGAAGTAACTGGTGGTTCGTATTGACGTACGGCTCTTCGGGGGCTTCGCACCGAGTGTCGAACAAGACGTCCATAAAGTCAGGGGCGTAATTGCACATGCCCTTTTCGTGGTGCAGCTTGTGACCCGCATTGCCGAGAATGCTATAGTCTGCAATGTGAATAATCACGTAGAGAAGAGCGACGCTCACCACGATCGACGTGCTAAACAGCCGAACGCCGGCCAGATGCTGCAGCCACAATAGCACTAAAAAGCACGACATGTTTGTCACGGTTTCTTGCAAGAGGTTCAGCCATCGGGGAACGCCAAGTTCGTTATGGTGATGAATGAATATATGGGGATTGATGTAGTGTATATACTCGTTTTGTGACACATAATGTGCAACCACGTGACCAAAGTAGGTCCATCCCAGCAACAGCAGAGTTTGAAAAAGGCACGAGGCCAGACTGAATTCGGGCAGTCCGAGCACGGAAATCATGAGAAACCATCCGACGATCACGAACCCGTATGACTGCATAAATTCTTCGATCCGTACCGCCATTATTATTTCCTGTAAGAACTTACTTGGGGTTTTTTCGCTTCTGGGTCTTTAGAAACCGTTTTCGACGGCAGGCCACCGAATGCAGCGTCCGACCGTGCGGCCACAGCAGCGTCGTCGTGCAGATGGCGATCGCCGAGCCCACCTTTTTCTTCTTGTCCGACGCTTCGACCTTCTTCACGCAACTGCAAAAATGCTTGGCCGTCATTCGGCGCTTAGCTTTGACCATTACCTATACGTGAGATTAGGTCCGGCGGGACGCCTGCTTCCACGAGGCCTTGCACACGCCGCACTGGTACATCCAGATGACGTTGGTCTTGTCGAGCTTGACGCCGACCACGTCCTTGGACGGACAGCCCTCGGTCGGGCACTTGATGGTCGAGAAGCGGGGCAGCGTCGGGTCCTGCGTCAAGTGGGGATTGACAATCATGCGGGCCGCCGAGTCTTCCTTGAGATTGTGCTCGTACAGTAGCGGGTTCTCGTGGTCAATCACTCGGGCGTACGGGCACTTGCGGCACTTGAACTGCAGGCCAGCGGCGCCTTCCTCCAGCGGGTAGAGCATGTTCTCGCAATCCGGGCAAAACTCGACCATCCTTGTTCTTCATACCTAGACACTATTTTGAACCGTTTTTGCTTATCCAAACCAGATGCGTGCGTTCAAAACCGATGTGGGTTGGCAATAATATATCGGAACAACATACAGTGCAGACATGGCCACTCCGGGAGCACTCGTCAACTTTCTCGAAAGGAAGCGAGTGACGGCCCAGGGCAACCCCCACACCCACACGTCGGCAGACACGACGAGCAAGGGCAAGTACTTTATCGGCAGCGACGACCTTGCCGAATTCTACGACCTCTACTACGACTATGTCGAGGTCCACCGCAACAAGATCTGGCTCATCGAGGCGCCGACGCCGCTCGGCCCCTGTCGAGTCGACCTCGACTTTCTATACGTCAAGGGCACCACCGAAAACATGCACACGGCCGAGCAAATCTCCCAATTCACCACGGACTATGTGCAAACCCTCCGCCAGTTTCTGGCGATTGACGGCGACGTCGAAGTCTACGTCATGGAGAAGAAGAAGCCCGTCCCGAAGCGGGATGGCGTCGCTGGCGGCGTCCATATTCTTCTACCTCACGTCAAGACGACCAAGTACATTGAACTGGCTGTCCGAGAAATCATGCTCACCAAAATGTCAATCTTTGATCCGCTGCCCCTGCAGGACAAGGAGTGGGCCAAGGTCTACGACAAGTCCGTGGCCTCTCGCTCCACGGGCTGGACCATGTATGGCTCCTCCAAGCCCCACGGCCTGCCCTACATTGTCTCGTGCGTCCTCGCCGTCAAGCCCGACGGCAGTGTCACTCGCCAGGCCGGCGGCTTTGAGTTTAATGCGGCAAGTCTCGGCCTCTTCTGCACTCGGGAGACGGATGCGGGCAACGAGACGCCGATGACGGACGCCGCCAAGGAGCACTTTGGCAACCTGCCCGACGTTTCGGCCGCCTCGGATTCGGCGGTCCGCATTTCTGGCGGCCGAGCCATGGCCCCTAGCCGAGGCCGACCCGTCGAGCGCCGAGCGGGACCCGGAACCAGCCGAGCTTCCAGCCCTAATGCGGCCAACTCTCGCCGGCAGCTCACGGCCGAGGAGCAGCAAAACATTCGGGAGCACGTTCACAATCTCGACATTCGCCGCACGACCGAGTATCAGGACTGGATCGAGGTCGGACAGTGCCTCAAGAACATTCACCCCGACCTCTACGACGAGTTTGAAGAGTTTAGCCGCCGCTCCGACAAGTTCAACCTTCGGGAGTGCATGTCCAAGTGGAACTCCTTCTCCTTCATCAACGAGGGCCAGAAATTGACCCTCGGTTCTCTGCTGTACTGGTCTCGCATGGACAACCCCGAGCGCTACCTCGAGATTGAAAAGGATAACATCATGCGCAAGATTGACGCCTCTCGCAGCGCCGCCGAGTTTGACGTCGCCTCGGTCGTCTACAGCAAGTTCCGGGACACCTTCAAGTGCGTGAGCTTTGGCAAGAACGTGTGGTACAAGTTCACGGGTCACGTCTGGGAGGAGCTCGACAAGGGCGTGCAGCTGCAACAAGAGTTCTCGACCGAGATCTGGCGCATGTACCGCCAGCGGGCCACGGTCCACGGCCAGCGCATGACCGATCTGGCCGGAACGTGCGACGCCAAGGAGCCCCGGGCCTGCGGGTGCGACTTCTGCGCCGCCGCCTGCCTCGAGGACGACCTGCAAAAGGTCGCCAAGAAGCTCAAGACCACGGCCTTCAAGACCAACGTCATGAAGGAGTGCAGCGAGCTGTTTCTCGACGAGACCTTTACCAAGCGGGTCGACGAGAACCGCTACTTGCTCGCCTGCCGCAACGGCGTGTTTGACATGAATACCTGTGAGTTTCGGGACGGCAAGCCCGAGGACTACCTGTCGTTCTCGACCAAGCTCGACGTCAATACGGAAATGACCTACCGAGACTACCGAGAGTGGCCCGAAATCAACGACTTTCTGAAGAAGGTTCTGCCCGACCCCGAGGTGCGTGAATACACGCTCGTCCACATGTCCAAGAGCCTCAACGGCGTCGGCAATCAAAAGTTCCACATTCTCACTGGCAGCGGCTCCAACGGCAAGTCCATGTTGATCAATCTGATGGAGACGGCGCTGGGTGACTATGCGTGCAAGGTCCCGATCTCGCTGATTACGCAGGGCCGCAACAAGTCGGCCTCGGCGGCGCCCGAGGTCGTGCGTCTCAAGGGCCGCCGCTTTGTCAGCATGCAGGAGCCCGACGACGCCGTGCCGATCAATACGGGTCTCATGAAGGAGCTGACGTCTTCGGAAAAGATTCTGGCCCGTGACTTGTTTGCGGGATCCAAGGCCATGGCCGAGTTTGAGCTTCAGTGCAAGTTTCACCTGGCGTGCAATGACAAGCCCAAGGTCAACACCAACGACGGCGGCACGTGGCGGCGCTTTGTGGTCATCAACTTTATCTCAAAGTTCGTGGCGGCGCCCGACGGTCCCAACCAGTTTCGCATGGACACGTCCATCGAGCGCAAGGTCAAGTCCGAAGAGTGGGGACGGTGCTTTCTGGCCTACCTCATCCACCTCTACCGAGAGTCTCGGGACAGCAACCTGGTTCCGCCTGATAAGGTGCTCGAGTACACCAAGGAGTACCGGGAGGAGAATAACGCAATCACCAAGTTTATCGGCGAGTGCACCCGCCCTTCGGCCGAGGGCGAGGAAGTCATTGCCGTGCGCAAGAACGGCGTGACGGAAAAGTTCAAGACGTGGTGGGAGACCAACCGGGGCACCCGAGATTGGAAGGTGCCCGAGATGTTCAAAGAGATCGAAGTCCGCTACGGCAAGTATACCTATGGCGGGTGGAAGACGTTTCAGATGAGGGACGATGTGGATTAACTGCGGCGGCGGCGGCCGTGACGGCGATGCGTCCGGCGCTTACCCCCTTTTTTCGTCGTCTTTCGGCGACCGCCGGCTGCTGGAGCAGTTACACCCGTGGCAATCGTAGATGGCGGGGCGGTGGAAGCTGGAGTGGCGGGCGTGCTACCCGTCAACTCCCTCATTCCATCGCTCGCTTTAGTTGCAAACGATTTGAATGTATCTGCTGCGTTCCCCACAAAATCCCCTACAGACTTTACCGACGAGGAAAATATTGACCCTACGCTACCCAAGATCCCAGGATTGGTTGTCTCGGCTTGAGGATACGCCATTACTTACCTATGACCGAGATTAGTTTCGAGAAGGGCTTTTGCGCTACTCGGATGATGAGGACGACGATGACGAGCCCGACCAGAAAGTCGACCAGGCCTCGTATCATGTCGCCACTGCCGATCACCGAGTGAATGTACGGAATATGCAGAAGGGGGTGCACAAAGTCCTTCATAAACACAAACATGAAATCCTTGAATACCGTGCCGATATATACCGCACACGCCAGCACGATGAGCTCTGATACGTCCGTCATTATTATGAATCACCCGTTATTTTATTCTCTTCATTCGAGACAGTTATCCAATATAAAATTACGGATAGAAACGCCATTACGAATATGAACATTACCGTCACTTAAATCTTTTCTCAAAAAGCCGTATTCATCTATATAATTATTATAAACATCAAAAAACAAGAATTTGTATTCAGCACATTTTTGTTTTAATTTTTCGTTAAAATACAAAACGTATGTTTTTCGTTCATCGTCTGTTCCTAAATATGGATATTCTGGATTTTCACAAGTATTGTATTTTTGAATTGGCGGAACAATGTTATATATAGCTGGTTTTAAATTTTCAAATTTGTCTACAGCATTTTTGATTTGGATAAAATAATTATTTACTATGGAATCAATAATTTGTTTATAATCATTGTTTTCGGTTATATGTTTGTGTATATGACATCTGCAATCAATTTCACCAAAACAAAATATTACAGTGTCTCCATTGTTTACATTATATCCGTCGTTTATATTAATGCCGTCACGTCCTATAGAAAAACACAACTTTGGACCTAATTGATGAATCTGAATATTTGAAATCTCATTCCAACCATAGTAGGAATGACTATCTCCAAACGTATGTATGGGCATTCCTATTATTACCCATTCTGTTTTTAAATAACTTTTATCGTCGCCATCTCATTATTATGAAGCAATTAAATAAGACATATGGACACCCGATTCTGGGGGCCCTCGGGCTGGCAGCTCCTCCATCTAATCGCCGCCGAAGACCTGCCCCGCAAAAAAGCTGTTTTTCTCGCCCAGCAGTACATTCTCCCCTGCCGCTTCTGCCGTGAAAGCACCATCGAATTCATGGCGGGCGACTTCAAGTACCGAGAGCCCGCCGACCGCTGGTTGTACGACCTTCACAACCGAGTCAACAAGAAGCTCCGGGACCAGTGCGAGGACGACCCGAAAGTCATTTGTCCGCCCGACGACCCGCCGTTTGACGAGATACAGGCCCACTACACGGACCTGCTCGCAAAAAAACCCAGCGCTCCCCCAGGCATGGACTTTCTCTTTTGCGTCGTCTTCAACTACCGAGACGTGACTCCCGAAAAGACCGATGCCTACCAGACCTTTTTCGAAGCGCTTTTGGACGTCTACCCCTTTCCCGAACTGCGCAAGATCGCCAAGTCCTACAAGAGCTCCCTGGACCTCACGAACCGGGCGAGCCTCGTAGCGTGGTTCAAAGGGCTCATGGACGACCTCTGCAAGGCCACGGGCAGCAAGCGGCCGTGCGTCAGCCGCTATGCCGAGTACTCGAGCTCCTGTCGACGGGGAAAGACCTGCCGCAACGGCAAGCGGCAGCGCAACCACCGCAAGACCTACCGCCTCACGCACTCCCGGCTCCTGCGCTAGCATATCCCTCCAATGCTTTTTTGCACGCATACTGCTCCGCCTGTTTCTTGGTCTGCGCCGTCCCCGTCGCAATGACTTCCCCGCTCGGCTTGCATACGGCCATCGTGAAGCCCGCTTCGTCGCTCGACGATACCATCTTGTAGATGGGCGTAAACTGCTTCGTCTGCTGGCATAGTTTTTGCATTCGGTCCTTGTAGTTATCGTCCTCTCGTAGCAAAAGAGGAATGTCTAGATGGGTTTCAATGAGGTGGACGATAAAGTCCGATACCGTCGGCCAATCGTTGCCCGAATCGATCCAGAGCGCCGCAATAAACGCCTCCAAAACATCGCCTAACTTTTCAATGTTTCGGCGGCCGTGCTCGGGCTTCATTTCATCCACGTGCTTGGAAATAACGAAAAAGGCGTCGAGATGGAGCTTGTCTCGAGCCAGCATACCCAGCGTCTTGTTTCGCACAATCAACTTGCGAGTGTTGGTGAGAAAGCCAGGAGGTTCGGTGGGGTAGCGCTCGCAGAGGTAGTTGGCCACGACGGCGCCCAGAATCGAGTCGCCTCGAAACTCGAGCTGCTCGTACGACTCGGGCTGCAGGTCCATCACGCCCTTGGGGCAGGGGCCGAGAACCGCCGGCTCACCGGTGAGGGTCGTATAGTCCGCCCTCCGCACGTAGGTCGTATGTACCATCGCCTTTTGAAAGGTGCGAATGTCCTTCACGATATAGTCTGGTCTGCAGATGATGCGACATACATCATCTGCAGACAGAGCAACATTTCGGGAATTGTACGGCAAGTATTCCATATTACCTATACATACGATTTGCATTTAAGTCGTGCTGGACTGTTTGTAATAAATAATTGTCTCTCGCTTCATCAATAACGCTGTCGACAACTTTTCGGGTCTCGCTCCAATCTGTTCGCAACCGCCTGCGCCTGTGGAATGAGTGCTTGCCGAATATCCGCCCATTTTACGCCGTAAAGTCCAATAATTTGGCGCCCATCCTCGCCGAGCTCCACAGGGGCGGCTGTGGATTCGATTGCGCATCGGTTCAGGAAGTCCGAGCCGCCCAAGCCGTCGGAGCCTCGGCCCAGACCGACATTGTCTACGCCAATCCCTGCAAGTCTCGCCAGCAACTCGGAGAAGCGGGCGTGTCGACCGTAACCTTTGACTCGCTGTTTGAGCTGCAAAAAATTCACGAAATTGTTCGATCACCACGACCCATTGTCCGCATCTTTGTGGATGACAAGGGCGGCGCTCGCATTCCCCTCAATAAAAAGTTTGGGTTTCACATTCGGAACGTCCACGAGCTCCTCCACCGTGAGCCGTTCTTTACCATCTGCGGCTTGGCGTTTCACGTCGGCAGCGACTGCACTTCGGTTGGGGCCTACCAGTCCGCCTTTGACACGGTGCGCCAGTTTGTGAATGCGTTCGAGGGCAATCCAGGATTTCGCCCCGAGGTCCTAGACATTGGTGGCGGCTTTTCCGGCAATTCCGCCAACGACGGCTTCTTTCGAAACGAGTTGGCGCCGCTCATTCGGCACGAAATGAGGACGCTGCCGTTCGAAACAGTGATTGCCGAACCGGGGCGCTTCTTTGCCGAGGAGAGCTGTTCGTTGACCGTGCCCGTCATCGGACGCAAGATCATGCCTGACGGAACGCACAGTATTACCATCGACGAGTCTGTATACGGTGTGTTTTCGGGTGTACTGTTTGACGGATTCAAACCGACCTTTCATTGCCCGAGTCGCAAGCCGTACGGCGAGACGGTGCCGCATACGGTATTTGGTCGGACGTGCGATTCGGCGGACGTGATTGCAAAAGACGTGTGGTTGCCGAAAGAGATCGACGATTCAGACGTCCTGGATGTTCCGAATATTGGCGCTTATTCATGGGTGTCGCTGTCGACCTTTAACGGGTTCGAGCCGCCGACTATACAAGTCCTTTCTTAGTCGTGCGAAGAGGCATCTTAGCAGTCTTCTTGCTTCCACCCCCCATGCGGCGGCGACCGTAGACTGCCGCAGCGAGCGCCGAGCCCGCCAGCAGCAGATCTCCCATAAACCCTCCCCGGTGCTTCCGAGTCTTCCGAGTCTTCCGAACCGAACGACGGCGACGACCTCCCGTTGCAATATCGTCTTGGACCATTATACACTATCTCGGATTTTTTGTTTGACGATCGGGTGCTCCAACAACTCCTCGTCCGTCAACTCGACGTCGTCCCGATATATGGGCTGGACCCACGAGAGAAATGCACGGTGCGTAATGTCGCCTAAAAACTCGTCAAACGACGCCCCGCCGTTCGCAATGGGGTAGCCGTTGACGTCCCAGTGCGTCCACGCCGCCAGGAGGACGGGGCGCACCGTGGCCTCCAGAATCCCGTAGACGTGCGTGATTTGCTCCTCAACAATGATCTGGCAAAACGGGCACTGCTTGCGATAGGTTTCGTACTTGTCGGCGTGCGTCTCGGCGTGGCCATCACGGAACGCAGACAGAATCCGCTGGGTGCGATTAGACAGAAGAGTGTCGGAAGACATCCGTGCACAACTGCGAAAAATGGAGGATCTTATACCTGTTAAAGTCGCTACGTAGTAAGTTCTTTTTAAGTAGTGCGTCCTTTAGGTCGGTAAACAGCATGCGAAGTTCGTGCTCGGGCGTCAATACTCGGCCGTTGGGCGTCTGCAAGGACGGCGTACGCAGCCACTCAATCAGACCCGGCGGTGTCGGCTCCATTATCCGATACATTCAGAACCCGTGTAAACGAGAACTCTTTGGATACGAGCTCTCGCTTTTTGCGATCGACAATGTACTCGAAGCATGCCTCCGCCTCGGTCCGGGACCCGGCGGCTCCCCGAAAGAAGTCCTGCAGCAGGAGGGCCAGGTCCTTCTTGCTCAACGACCACGGCTTGCTCCACGTCTCGGGGCGCTGAATCTTGACCACCGAGTCGGGCAGTTCGAGCTTGTCCAGCGTCGCAAACACCGACCGCTTGAGAATGTCCGACATTTCCTCCTCGGCCAGCTTCTTTTCCTCCCGCAGCTTTTGCACTTGCTTGTTGAGCTCCTTGAGCTTGTCGTCCCGGTCCCGAAACGTCCGCACCGCCTTGACGAGATCACGCTGGTCAATCTGCGTCGTATTCATTCTTGTACTTCCGCTGGCGGTACAAAAACAAAGATCCGTTTTGAACAATGGACCCCAAGCAGGTCGAAGCTCTCCGCAAAGCCTATACTAAAGAACATCCCGGCGAGCGGCCGATTCCAAAGGGGGCAAACGCATGGAGCGAAATCACGAAGCGTCTGAAAAAGGTCTGCGACGATGCGACGCTGGCGTGCATCACTCACGCCCTCGTCCGCAAACCGGCAGCACCCATCAGCTGGGCGACCAACGGCTCGGAATGGCTGTCTTCGGACGATATCGACAAGTCCCAAGAGTACTATAGCGAAATCATTCCCGACTACTACTATGTTGGCAGTGTGCCCATCGACTTTGACCGCCGCAAAAAGACGGGCCAGTGCCTCGTCTCGTCCCTCTGTAGTCTCGCCATCGATAAGCTCTACAAGAAGGGTTACCGTCGGGTGGGTGTGGTCTTCAATACGGACGACAGCGATGGGCCTGGGGAGCACTGGATTGCGGCCTTTGCTGACTTTCAGACTTCAGCTCCCACCATAACCTTTTTTGACTCGTACGCCCAGGATCCCGAGCCCGAAGTTCAGGAGCTCATGCGGCGTTGGGGGAAGCAGCTCGACGACATGGGGACGTTTTCAAAGCCAACCGAGCTGCGCCATAACGATATCCGCCACCAGTACGGAGACGGGCAGTGCGGCATGTACTGTGTGTATTTTCTCCACTGCTGCCTCTTTAACATTCCGATGGACCGCAAGGTGCCCGACCCCATCATGAAGCACATGCGCCGACTCTTTTTCGAGTTTAAAGATCGTCGGAGTAAATAACAATGTGGGGTCCAGTACTGATTCTTTTGATTACGGTGGTCGTCTTTCTCACGATCGTCGGCGTTATCAGCATCACCTTTCCGTACCCGATGAATCCCGAGGTGGCCACCCAGAACCTGGACGCCTACAATACGAGAGAGTCCTTTGGCAACGGTGCTCCAGTCGGCTGCCCGAGCGACTTTACATTGTGCGACTACTACATGGCCTCCTCGGGCCTTTCCGTCTACGCAGGAAAATCGGCCTACGACTACATCTACTCTGCATCCCTGACCAAGGTGATTCTCGCCGGCGCTCGGCTCGTGGATCTTCACGTATACCAAGTGAACAAGAAGCCAGTCGTGGGGTACGCCAACTCCAAAACCAAGAACATGTACTCGTACAATACCATTCCGTTCGAAGAATGCTGTCTGGCCATCGCCAACACGGCCTTTGCGGCGGATACGACGGGCAGCAAGAACCCCTTTGTCCTCTCGATCGACTTTCACACGAACAGCAATACAACCATGACCGACTGCGCCGAGATACTCAAGACGACGCTGCGCAAGTTCATGCTGCCATCCGAGTACAGCTACAGCCGCAAGGACTTGGCCATCGAGCCCGTGTGTAATCTTATGGGCAAGCTGATTGTTGTCAGCGGTAAGCAGACCAAGGGCAACGGCATGGAGGAGATGGTCAATATGACCTGGGGGACGGGCAGCCTGCGACGGGTGTCCTTCACCGAGGCTACGCAGACCTACGACGCCCAGGGGGACACGGACTACAATCGCCGCAAAATCACCATGGTCGTGCCCGACGACGACACGACGAATCTCAACAACAAAAAGGCTGAGCTCTGCTTTGCGTACGGCTGCCAGTGGGTCGCCATGAACTACGGCAGCCTCGACGGAGCTATGGACACCTATGTAGGCAAGTTCATCGAGAGCCCGTTTGTCCTGAAGCCCGAACCTCTGCGTTTCAATCCGGTCAAGGAGATTCCAGTGACGATCCAGGACCCAGCGCTGAATCTCAACCGAGAACACGAAATATCGAGCCCCCTCGGAAAATTTGAGATCAAGCCCGAAAAGTCCTATCGCACTCACTCCAAATAATCTCTGACCCAAGAACAATGAACAGTGCTATCCCCCCAAACGAGAACCCCCAACAACCTCCGAAGGGCGGGCGCCGCAGCCGTGGACGCCGCAGCCGTCGCAAGTCGATGAAGGGCGGTATTCTAGTGGGGAAAGGGGTTCCGATGGGCGGGCGCCGCCGCAGCCGCCGCAGCAGTGGACGTCGCATGCGGGGTGGGGAGATGTACAGCTTTGGTGGCGGTCCGTATGTTGGCGGACCTGATCCCGCACTCGCTGACGGAAACGTCCGTGTTCCTCCGCCGGCAGCCGAACAAGTTGTAGACCCACTGACTGTTGGTGACAAGGATGACCCGAAGCTGTTTTCGGGCGGCCGCCGCAGCCGCAAGGCCAGTCGCAAGAGCGGCAAGATGTCTCCCTGGCTGGAGCACGTCATGGCCGTTAAGAAGGCCAACCCGAGCTTCTCTCTCGGCGACGCCATGAAAGCAGCTAAGAAGACCTACAAGAAATAATATATTCAATGACCGGGAGGCAACCCTCCTATTCCGATTCATTCTTTTTCATGCCCGATCGAGAGCTGGCACCGCTTGCGCAGCTGGCGCCTATCGTCGTTCGGAACAAGTATGTAAAACGATGCATCTCATTCATGCTGCACATCGCCTTCATAGGGGTGTTTGAGACGATCTTTTTCTTTGCAATCGTCTCCAAGTCGGAAGACTATGGAATCCAAACCACCGTCGAGTCCTACCTTGCTGGAACTCTCGCCAAGTGCTCCTCTTGGCCGCCCAATACCACCGCTGCCGTATCCGAGCTCCTGGCCGCCCTTCTGAACGCCACGCACACTCTGGCCGATGCGCAAAAAGCCGCCGCCGCCCGCACGGCCTATAACAATATTCTGCAAATTCAGGCCTGGGTCTACGTCTCGGTTCTCGTTCTAATACTGTCTATCGCTGCATTCGCCGCCAAGTATCGCAAAATTCGCCTCAACTGGAAGTTCATTCTTGGCGATAATGTCTGTATGATTCTCATGCTCGGCCTCTACGAGTACTTTTTCTTTCGGACCATCATCTACAATTACAAAAGCTTGTCGACGCAAGAACTCGACGGTATTTTGGTGCGCCAGCTCGAAAACACCTGCGGTCTGGCTACCACATAGTAATGTCCTCGACTCGGCACTCGCCAGTAGGTGCTGCGGGTGCCGCCTTTGCCGGAAGCTGCTCACGGTAGTCCTGGAACATGTCCTCGTCGCCCTCGGGCAACCGAGTCTCGTCCAGCAGAATCTCCACCATCCCCGTCCCGCACGGCGCCTTTTGTCCAAACATGATATTGGCCGACACGCCCTTCATCGGGTCAAACTCGGCCGACACGGCGGCATTGAACAGAATTCTCGACGTCTCCTCGAACGAGGACTTGGCCAGAACTCCATTGTCGTGCTTGCCCATTCCGAAGCGGTCCACCGACACCAGCCGACCCTGGTAGGTCATGGCATCCAGCAGCACCGACATGTGGTGGTAATTCACGTAGGCCGCCGAGAGAACCTCCCAGAACTCGTCGTAGAGTGCCTGCCGAGCGGCCTCGATGCCAAACACGTCCATGACTTCGTGAATGTCATTGCTAAACGTCCTCGTCGGATCAATGTTGGGAAAGGCTAGCAGGCTCGAGAGGACGCCGCTGCCCTCGACGTCCAGGACGTGCTGCTTCTTGGAGGCGTACGCATTCGTGCTATTGTCCCAGAGCAGCTCCTTGTTGACGTCCCGCTGGTACACGCCCCGCACGCCGTCCACGCCCGAAATGACCACGTCGAGGACCCGCTCCTCCATGAACCGCAGCGTGAGCATGTTCTTGACCACCTCGGGCGCAAACACGATGCGCATGACGAGCTTGTCGGCATTCGTGTCGGTGTAGACGCACCTCGCCACGCCGCCCTGCGCCATCAGCGCATCTTGGATGGCCACCATGTCCTGAATGCTCCGAGAGGCCATCGCCGTCTCGTCAAACTCGAGGCGCATGATCCACGGCGACATGCACTCGGCCGCATTCGTCGCCGAAAAGGCCTGGTAGCTCTGTAGAATCTCCCGGTCCTCGGCGATCTTGGTGTCGGTCGTCAGCGGGTAGGGATCATAGTACATCCGCACCGACTTGGTAATGTCCCGCACCGTCGTCTTTTGAATCTCACGAATCATCATGATGGCGTGATCCAGACTCGTCGACAGCTCGGGCGACAGGTAGGCGGCGCACAGCGGCTTCTTGGGGTTCCTTGACACGCCCAGGAGCTCCTTGATACGGGGCACACCCTGCGTCGCACCAGCCTTGACAGTTCCTGCAGAGTGGAATGTGTTCAAGGTGAGCTGCGTCGTCGGCTCGCCAATGGACTGCGCCGCCAGGGCTCCCACCATTTCTCCGGGGTGCACGAGGCTCTTGATGTACCGGTAGCGAATGTCCTTCACGACCTCGTCAAAGATCTTCTGGGTCATGCGGTACTCGAGAATGCAGCGGCGGGGCGCCAGGTAGAAGCGCAGCAGGCAGTGGAACAGGCGGTTCTGGACCATGTAGGGCTCCTTGATGAGGTTCGTCAGCTCCTCGACCACGTGCTGCGCTGTCAAGTCCGTCTTGGTCGAATAGGGATTGCGGTACCCTTCAATGAGGCGCTTGAGGTGCACGGGCGCCAGAACGACCGACTTTTTGTTGTACGAGAAGACTTCGCTCACCAGCATATCCCGGTCCTTGATGATTTCGTCCACGAGGTCGAGAGGTTCGCCCGAAGATACCGCCGCAATGTCTTCGGCGGTGAGGGCGTAGCGGCGATAAATCTCTTCGAGAGTCAGCAGAGCCAAGTCGATGGGCTGCGACTCGACCTGCGTCGAATCCACGCCGTCCTCGCCGTATCGGTACTGAATGATGACGCCCGTATTGTTGCGCACCGTGCCGTCGTAGGCGGCGTGCATGTCCTCCATCGTCTTCATCATTTGGCGCTGTATATAGCCTGTATCACTCGTCTTGACTGCTGTGTCGATAAGACCCTCCCGTCCACCCATGGCGTGGAAGAAGTACTCGGCCGGGCGCAGGCCCTGCACGAACGAGCTCTCGACAAAGCCCCTCGATTCAATGCCGTCGTCAAACTTGGTAAAGTGCGGCAGCGAGCGGTCCTTGAGCGTGTACTGCACCCGCTTGCCATCAATGATTTGCTGGCCCAGCAGCGCCACCATCTGCGTAATGTTCAGGTTACTACCCTTGGCGCCCGACTCGACCATCTGCACCAGGCGGTTCTCTCGGGGCAGCGTCTCGGACACTCGGTCCGTGATCTTGGCCGAAATGTCCTTTAGGGTATTGTTGATCTGGTTCTCGAGCTCTTCGCCGTCCGTGCGGCCCGACACATTCACGAACCGCCCGGCGTGGACGTCCGTCAGAATTTCCTGCACTCGGCGACGCCCGTCTTCCAGCGTACGTGCCACGAACTCGACCGTCTCTGCATTCGAGACCAAGTCCGATGCGCCCGTCGAGAATCCCGTGTACATGTTGAACTTGGTCACGATCGACTGCACTTCGTTGATGAACTGACCGCACCGCTGCGGGCCAAAGTCGTTGAATAGCACGTGGAGAACGCCCTCGGACGTCGTGTTGAAGGCTCCCTTTTTCAGCAAGCCCTTGGTGAGCCGGCCGTTTTCGATAGTAACCCGTTCATTAAAGTTCATGAGCGGAAAGGCTGCCGAGATGACGTCCATGCCCGTGTGGTTCTCGCCCGTCTGCTTGAAGGACGCCAGCGGCCGCCGCAGCTTGGCCATGATGTTCATGGCCACGTGCTCGGGGATTTTTGTTCGGGGATTTGAGATGCGAAAGGCGCCCGTGAGCGTGTCCTGGACCATCTGAATGATGGGCGCATTCTCCCGAGGACTGATGATTAAGCGAAGGACCGAGGCCAGCTGCAGCAGTTCGGTCTCGGCTGCGATACTTTGAGGTAAATGTAGATTCATTTCGTCGCCGTCAAACGTCGATACCCATCCTTTCGGTAGGGACTAGACTTTACCTTAAGCCCTTTCGGACCGACCCCCGTCAAGTCGTTGCTCCTTCCCCGTGTTACCGGGGCTTGGATCAGGATTGTCCATTGCTTTCCACGCTAGGATCGCATCTTGTGGCGTTATCACGATACTGCTAGGGCATTACCCCGCACCACCGATGCGTTTCCGCACCAGCTTCGTATCCACAAGCTTTAGGAGTTTCCCTGAGTTTGAGGGTCTTGCCACTTTCGTGACTAGATGATTATATCGCAGATGTGAGTGGCGAGCTCACACCTCCGGAAGCAGTTACAATGTTTCTCCGATGCGGGGTTTGCTTCAACCGCACCGGCATTCACCTGTTGCTGACTTTAAAGATTATCTTCCAAAACGTCTGTCGCTAGACCAGTTATAAACGACCTGGCGGCCTCGAGTGCTTTTTCATAGTTTATTTTTTTGCTTCCGAAACAGATTCTTTGTTGGCCTTCGCTTGTTGTAATGTATACCGCTACCATTGTTTTATTGAACACGGCGAGTCGTATTTTTTTGAGCTGTTGATTTTCGAACGGGAGGCGTTTGTTGCCGTCCTTGACACGAACTCCCGCCTCCCGAAACTCATCGACAAGAGCGTTGGCGTCTCGCAGTGCGTCCTCGTACGAGGACGTCGCAGACTGACCAAACGTCAATCGTTTCGTTTCGGTAGGGGTTGTTATGTAGACATAGACGATTCGTGGAGAACCGGCTCTACAGATGGTCTTCAACTCGACTTCGGTTGCGATAGGCTTATAGAGCCCAGCAACCGTCGTGTCCTGTCGATGTTTGCATCTGGAGTGCGACATCACGTTGTACCCGTGTGGAGCGATTGTATTCAGCTCACGGATCCAGTACGCCTCTCGCTCGTCTGCGTGTGTATCGTCTACTCGTTCAATCATCTCATATACGAAACTCTCTGCTCCATGTTCCCGTATGCTATTGTGAAGAGGTGTCTCGGACGATCGAGCCGACGACACGTGGTCGCACCATCTCCCAGCAATCCCATAGCGGTAGGGTTTTTCATTTTTATATTTGAATTTTTGCGTCTGGCCAACGTAAGATTTCTGTTCGGGTATGCATGTTACTTTGTAGATGTAGCACTCTTGGTCCTCCATTTGTTTATAATACAGACTTTTGTTTAAATCCTTGTAGTTAATCAGCGTTGTAGGGCTTGGTCGCACTGACGTTGAGCCGAAAGGTCGAGTAGGGCAGGACCTTGACCCGGTGGCACTCCATGGAGCCCTTGTGGAGGGAGGGCTGCCGATTGAAGAGCACGTGGTCGCCGTCAATCATGTGTCGGTGGACGACGTCGCCCTCTCGAAGATCAATCATATCGGGGTTGACGTAGCGCAAGGAGATCATGCGCTTCTCCTCCTTGATGTAGACGGACTTGGCGCCGGGGTACTTGACGCCGTTGCGGACGTAGGACATCAGGCGGTCCCGGTTGTAGGGCGTGACAATCTCGGGCTTAGTGAGGTTGGAGGCGATCTCTTCGGGGACGCCGAGCTCGTCCACGTCAATATTGGCGTCGGGCGTAATGACGGACCGTGCGGAGAAGTCCACCCGCTTGCCCATGAGGTTGCCCCGCACTCGCCCGGTCTTGGAGCCCAGGCGGGACTTGAGGGTCTTGAGGGGGCGGCCCGACCTTTGCGCTGCGGGGGGCATGCCCTTGATGTCATTGTCGACGTAGGTGGCCACGTCAAACTCGAGGTGGAGCGTGTGCTGCTCGATATAGTCTCGAGACTGGCCCTTGTCGATCTGCTCTCGGAGCTTTTGGTTGCTGCGGACAATGTCGATGAGCTTGTGGGAGAGGTCGTCGTCCATGCGCTGGTTGTCGTCCATGACGACGGGCGGACGGACGGTGAGGGGCGGGACGGCGAGCACGGTGCAGACCATCCAGGCGGGGCGGCTGTAGCGGGGATCAAAGCCGAGAATGCGAATGGCGGTTTCGGACATGCGCTCAAAGCAGCGGAGGACCATCTCGGACTGGATGGGGACAAAGTCCTCGGAGTTGCCCGTGAGCTGGCCGTGGAGCGAGCAGACGGTGCCCTGGACCTTTTCGATCTTGCGCAGCATGGTGGTGCCGCAGGAGAGGCAGGCGACGGAGAACTTGTTGTTCTTGGAGGCCTTGGTGATTTCAGAGACGGTGTCTTTGCGAACGGCGGCGAGGCGGTCCATGCCCGAGAGCTCCGAGTCGAGGTACTGCTTTTCGAGGGCGGGGTTGGCGGCGACGATGTAGAGGGCCGAGCAGTTCATGCAGACGGTGTTGAGGGTCTTGATGGTAAAGTCGAGAAACTGGTAGAGGTAGACGGGCCGAGCGAGGGTGATGTGGCCAAAGTGGCCCTGGCACTGGAGATTGGTGTGCTTGCAGGTGGGACAGATGCGGCCGCTCTCGATGACGCCGAGCCGTGCGTCAAACACACCGCCGGGGACGGGATTGCTGCCCTGTTGGGTCTTGTCGGTGATGACTTCGACGACCGACCTCCGGAGGATCTCCTCGGGGGAAGTGATGCCGAACTGGACGCCTACGATCGACATTGTATTCTTATATGTTGCGGCTCTAATATCTTTGCGATCCGTTCTCTACGAATATTTGTGGGTTAGAGGATAATAGGGGCGTAAAGATCATGGAGGTAGAATCCAAATCGCCAGAAGAACTGGAGATGCAAGCAGCGGCTGCGAGAGCAGCGGCAGCTCCGCCCGATGATAGCGAGGCAGTGCAAGCTCTAGTGAACCTACGGACCACGGCAGTATCTGAAGAAGAAATGAAGGATATTCTTACATTTCTGCAAAAGCAGGATATTGATAGCATTCTGCAAGAAGCCCGTGAATCAATAGACAGTAGTGGTGGGCGGGACGAGGTACAACGTTCAGAAGCTGCGTTAATGCCGGTGCGGACGGAGGATGAAATGAACGTGTTACGGAGCTTGGCGGAATTCCGAGCGGGAAGACCGGAAGCACCGCCGGCGGGGGCACCGCCGGCTGCGGCGCTCTTAATCGATGATGGAACCAAGGCAGGAATTATAGGCAGACTGTTCCCACCGGGGGCCGCTGCTGCTCCTCCTGCTCCTCCGAAAAAATACGGATTTGACATACTGGACGAAGGCCCAGCGAACCCTCTTTTTTGCCATGTGTTTTTCATAAACGCACTTTTGACGGTTCTGGACCCCATGTGTCACGATGGGCTATACCCGAAGGATCATCCAAAGTTTAAGTCACACTATACACGAATCATGGATCGATTTTCAGATGCCTTTACTGCCGCCGGATGCGCTGACCTTGTCGAAAAATTTAAGAGACTCACTATGAATCCAGGAGGAGACAGTGTGGCAAAGGCCATAATGAACGCACAAGTTAATGAACTGCTAGCACGACTCGGAGTAGAATTGGCCAAGTCGGGAGATATATCATACAATGATTTGCCTACACACCTGAATAGCGATGCCTTTCCTACAGGAATAGAGTTCGTGTTTGACTCCGCTACGGGGGAGATCGGAGATGCATTTAATAAGGTTAGTCCGGCCAAAAGGTTCACTGTCGGTTATTCGCCAGCCGGGGCCGCCGATCCTGGGCCGTCAGGCAAAAGTATCGTAGATAAGGCAGGTGGTAACTTGACTTGGGTCGTCCAGCCAAGAGTCGATTTTTTCCCACCATTCAGAATGCCGTTTTGTCAAAATAAAGGGCAAATTGAATGGATGGATGGTATACCCCCTGGGCAAAATGATAAGTCCACAATTGTCCGCCACAGCATGAATACCGATGATGGACCGTTTATCGCACACCTGAACAATCGTGGACCAAGTATTGAAAATATCCAGAAGATTGTCAGCGAAATGATGGGGCAAGTCAGACTTGAAATTGGAGGAAAATACAACAATTTTACGATTACACCAGGCAGTTCGGCGGGTAGAGCCTTGTTCACATGGAAGACAGCGCCTGGAGGAAAGCCCAGCGGTGGCGTATTTAATGTCGAATTTGGTGCAAATCTTTTAAACGACCCCGCTCTATTGACCCTTTACATTGCTAATTATAAGCATGAAGGCGATGCGAATGTATTGGGCGCAGCAGGGTATTCTAAAAATAACACGCCACGTGTTAAAAAGTACCTAGGCACTGTTGAATTTCTCGGAGCAGGCACGGCTGCAATTATGGCAGAATCCGAGACCGGCACGTTACATATGGGTAGAAAGACTGCACGAGACATTCATAAGCGGGAACCAACTACGCCTCCAACCCGTGAAGAGTGTGAAACTGTTATAGATCGAATTAACACACTGCTTGGAGGAGCGGTTAGCGGACAAACCAGTAGAACACGGCGCCAATTGACTGCTCGTGGTAGTCATTTATTCGACGAGGCCTTGAAATTTGCACAGAGTAAAGTAGAGGCACATCTTAAAACCGAGATTCATGAAAATTGGGAATCAAAACCGTATGCTCAAATATTGAGATCCTATGTTCTAATGCAGATAGAACTCAACATCGAAATGAACTTGAAACATAATGATGTGTTTGTAAATCCAGCTGCTATTGCGGTAAATGTTGACAGTATGAGGGTTCTCGATGGCGTATATCGTGACCAAAACTCTCTGTTCGAAAAACTGTGTGAAATCGATTTATCTGTAATTAACGATGCGGCTGCTTTTATGAAATCATCAAAGAAGGGAATGGGTGGAGAGTATCCTACGGATATCAACTCTGTAAAGACGTTTCTCGAGGACATTATCGGTATCGACGAGTACCATTCAACCGTAGCAGGGGTATATTTTGATCTTTACATGAACTCTGCCGCATTAGATAGTAAGCGATCTATCGGTCGCATCGAACGGACGTTTAAGATTACAGAATTAATCACGGAATCAGAGGCTAGAGTCGCAAGTCTAGAATTTATCGACAAGGGCACATTCAGAAAACAAATAGTTGCAGATTATCTGCGGTATCGTGAAGTATCAGGTGCAGACGCTGTCCCGGGAAAAGAATATGCGTGGATTTATTTCGTACATACTCTTCGGAACGGGTATTCGGATAAGGCTGCGACTATCGAGAAGGCGGCTGAAAGGTTGGCAGTGGTAACCGAGGCACGAGAGCGACCAAGTGTAGCAGAGAGGGTGGAAGATATGCGGAAAGGGGCACGAGAATCGGCGAGGGACCGAGTGAGGACAGCAGTAGCAGAAGCGGAAGCAAAAAAATCGGGGATACCTATGCCGATAAAGACCGAAGGTGTTCCTGGCAAATCGCCCAAAGGACGACGTGGACGAATTGGCGGCACTCTCAAGCGCTCACACCAATGCCCCGATTGCCAGCAAGCTTTAGCCGACCGCCAGAAGCGCCGGACCCGCCGGAAGCGGCGCCACGGCGAGCCGAAAGTAATAGTTGAAATAGTGGCCCTGTAACTTCCGGTGTCCTCGCCGTCCGATCCTCCACGAACTGCAACATTGCCGCATACTCCCGCCCCTCCTGCGCCTCAAACACCGCTCGCTCCCGAATCTTGTGCGTGTCGAGCCAGTTCAGCAGCAAACGTATCTGGCGGTCATACTCCAACGGGTCCGTGGCGGGTCGGTTCTGCCTCACAAACTTGGCCAGTGCGTCCATTATACCCCAACCAAGAGTTTTTCACTCCAAAAGGGTCTTGGTAGCAATCTCCGCACAGAGTATCTCGGCGCCCGCCTCATTCAGCCACGTGATTCGGGTCACCAGCTTTCCGCTCACCGTGTTTGTCGAGGTCGACTCCTGATGGTGGTGGCCCGGCAGGAGGGGGCATGGGTCGCCCGACTTTTGCGTGTCGTCGCAAAGTACGGCAGTTGCGGAATAGGGAAAGCCGTTGAGCGTGGCGGCGTACTTGACGATCCCGCCCGTGATGGGCGCATCCAGGTCAAAGTCAAACACCGTCGTGACGTTCTGGCCCTTTCGGGGCGTGTCGGTCGATACCGATGCCACAAAGTTCTTGGCCAGCGCTCCGGCCGACGAGCAGACCGTAACTCCTCCCAGATTCTGCACAGCAGCAACAACAATGGCTAAAGTCGTAACGAGCATTTGGTCTATTCCGCAACCTCTTCGAAAACGCATTTAAAGGAGTTGACTCCATACAGATGAGCATCCATAGTTCAGCGGTAGAATGAAACCCTTCCACGCTGGTGCGAGGTTTTGATTTGGGTTCGACTCCCAATGGATGCATCCCGATTTTCAGAGCAAGCACACTGCTTTCCCTGAAAAACGGATAGAGCCACAGAACCCATTACTATAACGTAAAAATAGGATGGAGATAGCCAAGACTATAGGTACAGTCGTCATTACGTATACGGTACACTATGCCAGCACCAAGATATACTCGCACGTGTGCGTGCCCGACGGCGTGTGGGGCTACATTCAGGGCTTTCTCATGCTCGGCAGCCCGCTGTGTACTGCGATGCTCAACTTTGCCTCAAGTACCCAGAGTTCGTACGGCACCATCATCACGATGGTCCTGTCCCGCCTGCTGATTGATGTGACAACCTACTCTGCGATCGATCGACCCAAAGCGTCCACGGGACCAGACTGAGGGTAGTACGAGTCGGGCGACGAGACCGATCTCGAGAAGATCGGCGGCTCTGGCGGCGCTAGCGGCTCGCCGCCCAAATGACACACCGATGTGCACTGCGTACAGCTAGTACATGCAGCGTAGCGCCAATTGCAGCACGTTGAGTGTGCTGGCGGAGTCCAAGTCGCCTTATCGTCCGGATCCTCAGCTCCGTCCGAATGATACGCCGATGTGCACCCGGAACAGCTACTGCAAGCACGGTACCGCCAATTGCAGCACTTTGTCGCCGTTTCCGACCTCGTGAGGCCCTCCGGCGGCTCGACGCATGTCGAGAGCGCACGTCCGAGCGAGGGCAGCGGCGGCGGAGGTTCGATGTTCCGGCTCGCATTCCATATCTCCTCATTCATCGACAACATCCGTGTGAGCGGCGGATCGGGCGGCGGCCCTGTCGGCCACGTCCGCTCACTCATCGACAACATCCGCCCGATCGGCGGACCCGGCTGCGGCTCTGGCAGCTCGGGGTACGTGACGTCAGCCGTATCGGGAACGCAGCAGAAGGTGCTGTTTGAACAGTTTCCGCTATTGCTGTTCATTCCTGGTGTATGAATTGAAAAAGACTGAGTGGCGATGGATTCGTTTTTGGTTTTTTTGGTTTTAATCGAGCTTAAGTTCGGCTCGCATTTGATTCTGAAGCCGCTGAAGACCGTCGTTGAGCCGCTGATTGCGGCGCTTGAGTACGAGGATCTTTTCGTCAGACTGGTTGAACCACGACGGCTGAGAGGACGAAATGTGCCTCATGATTGGCGGGGGTTCCCGCAGCACCCGCAGCGCCTCGTGCGCATTCATCATCTCCTTGTCGTTTGCATTCACCGCCCACTTTCGTACCACCGTCATCGCTCCACTTAGGTCGTATACGTTCATTTCGTTCGTTTGTTCTGTCGCCACACTTGACTCGCCTCGAACCGCTCCGATCCGTTTTGGTGGGTTAGGCAAACTCGAGCATCAGACGGAGACCGTAGACCCCCTCGTTCCGCAAGTTCTCCCACGTCTCGTCGGGAAAGTCCATTCGCTCGTTGACCGTCGCCTCGTAGACCTCGCCGTCGACGGTGTAGTCGAGCTCGGGGATCTGGAGGTACGGCCCGGGCGGCTGGGCGTGGTCGTAGGCCATTCCGGCGCACATCCGGAACGTGTCCCGGACCGGAATGTTCAGGGGCACGTGCAGATTCCACGAGGCGGCGCCCGCCAGTTTGTATCCTGCAAAGTGGAGCATCAGCTGGTTCGACGCCACGTGCCAGTAGGCCCACACGTCGGCCCCCGCTCCGATTCCTCGGAACTCGATGCTGCCCACCTTGAAGTCCGGAGGGATGTAGTCCTCCTCGTCCTGTTCATACTGCTGCTGCTCATTCTGCGGGTCGTTCATCACCTCCATCATTTCGTTGTTTGTTCGTTCGTCTCTTGTTCGTGTCTTATTCGTCGTTCGCCGCTACCTCCAACCCTCCAAACTCACCGATCCGTTTTACTCGAAACGGATCGTCCGCCAGATCTGCATTTCATAGCAAACTCCCAGAATGCCGTCCGCCAAGAACATTGATGAAATCTACTGGCCCTCTGTGCGCATTCGCTGGTACGTGGAGAAGTGGGCAGAACTCGGCGTTGCAAAGCCGTCGGGCCGCATTCTCCGAGACGTTGGCTTCGAGTTCCTCGCCGCCCAAAGCGGGCTCACGGTCGAACAGGTCCAGACGATGAATCCCATCACCTACGCCACCACGTACTTTCATGTCGACCAGAACACGGCCGAGCGGAAATACGCCGGCGAGTCCTACGGCCAGCTCGAGTGGAGGGCGGGATATGCCCGCAGCCGCAATGAGCCCGCTGCCGCTGCCGCAGCTACAACCGAAGACGTCGCAGCCGCCGAAACTCTCGTACAAATAGCGACCGCCGAGCCTGCCGCCGAGCCCGCAGCCGCCGCAGCGTCCGATTTCAAGTTCATCAGCGACCGCATCGTGCCCGTCGAGTTCCACCTGGGCACGCTCGCCGACGCCTCGAAGAACTACGGATCCCGATTCGAAGAGCCGATCGTGCTGATGGGTCGCCTGGCGGCCATCATGGCCCGCATCGGCCGATCCCTCTAAAACGGATCCCACCGCTAGACGGTATCCAAAGAGTAGAGGAGAATGAACAGCGAGATGAAGCCCGAGATGATTGCCAAGATATTCAATGACGACGTGCCGATTATTCACAGGGATGCTCTACGAATCGCCAACTTTCTCGAAATCTACTGTGCAGGCTTTGACAGGGAGACAACCGAAGCGGTGCGGGCTGCGATTCCGCTGCCCGGCGTCAACGACCTCTACGAGCACTACCGAGCCGCCGTCGAAGACGCTGTCCAAAACGCCATCGCACGAAATGGAAAGCCGACGCACTACGAGGCCTGCCAGATGACCGACTGGGCCATGCGCTCGTTTCCCTCGACGTTTCGCTGGTACTATGAGTCGGTCCGCACCCGCATAATCGAAGAGATTGAGTGTGTAGACGTTCACTGTCCTGGCTGCGGCATAGCCGTCGACATGCGGGACGACATTTGGGGCGAGTACTGCTCCAAGACCTGCTACACCGGCGATGACAGGGCGTAGTGCCGCCGCAGAATCGCTCGAATCTCCACATCCGTCAGTTCTATCGCTCGCAAATCATCCAGAATATAATCAGCAAAGACCAGTTTTTTCACTAAATCTGCCCGCACAAACATCCGAAGAGCGGCGACGGCGCAGCGGATCCACACGTTGCCGTTTAGAATCACAATGTGTCGCAAGATTCCCTCGTGCTCGCCCGTGAGCGTCTTGGCAATGCCGTAGACGAACTCCATCGACGAAGTGTGTTTGGTCTCCATGTTCGAGCAGTCGAGGATCCATATCCACGGCGTGCTGCGGGCATTGGCGAGGTGGATCCGCATATTCTCTAGTTTGGCTGGGCTCTCGGCTTCTTCGGCCATGGCGGGCGCCGTGTAAAAAATACGGGTGCCGTCGCTCGCCAAAGTCGCCAGGTGCTCAAAACTGTGCGATCGGGGATTTTGCCGGCACGCCGGGCATTCTGCGTGCGCCGCTGCCGCCATTAACTATTCGCCGAACAACGTTTGGGCCCGAAATACGAGCCGCTGCTTCCAAGTGGGTCTCGAGAGGTCCACAAAGTAGTCGACAGCCACGTCTTGCCCGGCCGGAAACTCGGTGCGGCACGTCACGAGCCGCTTCCAATCGGGCACCCAGATGCGTGAGGGAGATACGACAAACCCGTTTGCAGTGCTGTTCCCCGAAGCAATCAGATCGAGACATTGTAAATCCCGAGCGTGCTTTTTGGGATATGTCTGGAGGCGGGTGCAGATCTCGGCGTAGCAGACGCCAGGGTCGGGCATTTTTTTGAGAGCCATCTGGTTGACTACGTCCGCCCAACGGCGGATGGGTGATGTTGCGTGGCAGTAGACGGCACGAAAGATGTGATGCGTGGCGCCCGAGGAGATGGGCTCGTAGCGGGCCGCCTCTATCGCTAGGTGCTCGGGCAGGCAGAGCTCGTAGTATAGCTTGCTCTTTTCCAGAGAAGGTCCCGAGTGCGCTCGCAGGAGGGCGTACGATGGACCAGACGCACAGAGGTGTTTGGCGAGTTGCATGTTGTATGTAATCATGAGCGTCTCGACCCAATCGTGGGCGTCGGGGAGCGGCCGCTTCGCAATCAGCTCGCAGAGCGAACGCAGCGTGGCGACTGGAAAGTCCGTGGCGGCGTGGACGTTATCATACGTGTACGAGGCCTTGTTGACGATCGAGACTTGCTGAAAGTGTAGGTTCTCAAGTTTGTCGCCAACCCTCGTGAATACAAAGGCGATCCCAAGACGCCTTGCGTTCGGAACGAGCGACATGCGTTGCTCGTGCGGAAACATGCTGCTGATGACTCGGCCGTTCGGGTCGTAGAGCGTCTGACCGATGCTGCTGGCCTGATCCATCCAGGGGTTGAACCGCAGCCATTCGGCGACATCAGCGATCGTCACGGCGAAGCGCACGCTGCCGTCAGGCTCTGGCGGCCAGATCGAGATGCAGTCGTCAATGTCCTTGCATCCGGGCGGATCAATATTGATGGTCGGAACGTCGTGCATGGGCTCGTGGTCGGCTCCAGTCGGTTCCGTAATGATGGGAAAGGTGTTCCAGCGCAGGGGTGAGTAGGCGTAGTGAATGGCCTGGCGTTCGGCGGCCATATCGCCGCACTGCCCGATGATTGACACGAGAGCGCCCCGAGTCATACCGGTGTTCTTTTCCGAGGAAACGACTCGAGAGACAACAGCAAGGACGTTCTTGCTCTTGTCTTTGATGGTGGAGGCCACGGCCATCTCGGGAAAGTCACGATTCAGGGGTGTAAAGAGGTACATGGGGACTTTGCGGGCGGTCATTCCGTAGAGCGTGGGGTTCGTCAGCTGCAAAACTCCGGCGATTTGCATTCTGTGCGTAGTTGGCATTCCTCTTCGTCTTATATTTACAATTCGTTTTATCGTGCATACGGACAGCTATCACATTTCTTGTTCTCAAAGGCCATCCTTCCTCCGCCGACGCCGCCAATGAGTCCTGGCTTGACAACTGCAAGCACTACAAGGACAATACCCACAATCACAAGAAGACCTACTACAAGCCCTGCGCCGGCGAAGAGTGTCGCTACCTGTTTCTCCATTTATTGTATAATGCTACGAATAAAGTAATGGGCAAGACTGCAGAAGCGTGGATCGGAGGGATTGTTCTACTTTCAGTAGTGGTGGGATTGGCGGTAGGAGTAGCGTTCTTGGTCAAGGACAATTCTTCGCCGTCAATGGAGCAACCCAACCAGCGCTTCACTCGTTAGTACTTACTCCCATTGCGCACAAACAGGTAGAGATGGGCATTCCCTACTATTTTTTATCCCTCATTCGCAAGCATCCTCGCATCGTCTCGAGAGTCCGCACCCGGGTCCCGACCGATGTTCTGGCCGTCGACTTTAACTGCCTCATTCACAACTACCTCGACGACGCCCATCCGATCGAAAGCATTCTCGCTGCGCTCGACATGCTTCTGACGGACATTGTGGATCCCGGCCAAGTCTACATAGCCATGGACGGCCTCGTGCCCTACGCCAAGATTGTGCAGCAGCGCTACCGCCGCTTCCGCAAGCCCGACGCTCCCCAGCCAGACGCCGCCCCCGCAACCTTTGACCGCCACCAGATTTCGCCGGGAACTCCCTACATGCGTGAACTCTCGGCCGCCGTCTCTGCCCGCTTTCCCTCCTTTCTCATCTCGTCCACGCTCGAGCCTGGCGAGGGCGAGCACAAGATCTTTCAGTGGGTACCCAAGAGCGCCAAAACAGTCACCATCTACGGCCTCGACGCCGACTTGATTCTGTTGTCGCTCAAAGATCCCCGCATTTCGCTGCTACGGGAAAACGCCAACTTCAAGACCAAGGACGCCGGCTTCTCGCGCCTCTCCATTCGAGAACTCATCGCCACCCTGCCTCTTCCCGTGCGCATGTACGTGCCCCTCTGCGTCCTCTGTTTCGGCAACGACTTTATGCCCTGCCTCGGCATGTTTTCGCTGCGAGAAGGCGGGCACGAGCGGGCCCTGCAGGTCTATGCCGACAGCGGCTCGCCCGATCTCTTGACCGCCAAGGGTCGCCGGATCTTTCTCGAAAAGGCGGGAAAGCAGGAAATGTCTACATACAAGAAATCTCTACAGGGGCTCCCTGCGATTCTCTCGCCAGACGCCAAGCACTTTGAAGCCCGCTATGCTGCACATTTGCAGGATGGCGCCGATCCTGCCGCCGTCGTTCGGGACTTTTGGTACTGCTTCCACTGGACCCACCTGTACTTTACCGAGAATAAGGTTCCCGACTGGAACTATGTGTACGGATATCCCGAGGCCCCGCTCGTCAGCCAGCTGCTGCGCCACCCCGAGCCCGCCATCATTCTGTCTTCGCCACCGCCCGCCTTTACGCTCACCAAGCAGCTTCAGTTTATTTTGCCGGCGGCGTCCCTGCGGACGGCAAAAAAACGAGTGTGCTACCCCGACGAAATCTACGAGGATCCCGGTCGCATTCCCTGGATGCGCAAGCACGACTGGGAAGTGGATCCCCGCATCTCTCTGCCTAGCGAAGAGAACTTAATTGTCCGATCTTTCCAACCGACTTGAGACTAAATCCTCGGCTCGGTGCCACCAGCTTGGGCACGTTCGGCGCTCCTAGAGCGGTGGGAGTAGCCGGCTCCAGCGGCGACACGTTCGTACCTTCAAACTGCAAAAGCTCAGACCATTCCGGCTGTACTCGTCCGCCCCAATAGTCGCTCTCGATTGTATTGAGCTCCCGAAGTTTCGAAAAGCTCGAGACGCCCGAAAGAGTCATGTTGCGCATCCAATCGCTTCGAATGTAGACCAGGTACTGTCGCCTCGTTGCCATGACGTTCGCCGCCGGAAAGACCCGCTCGAGCTCTTCCACGCTCTCTCGAAGCGTGTAGATCTTCTTATGAGTGCGAAGGTTGACGGTATTGTGCGCCCGAAACACAAACTCGCAGACGGTGCGCCTGGATGTGCGCCAACCCGGATGCGTCCGGTCGTAGTCGCCGACCATCTGTTCAAAGTGGCTCATACAGGACGGGCAGAGAATTGTTTCGGTAAACGCTCGGAGCCATCGACTAAACAGCTCAATCTCGAGGGGAGACGGAGCGTCGGGAAAGAGAGCCGCAATAGAGTGCAGGGTCGCCCAGCCCATCGGGCCCCACTTTTTCGTCATTGTATAACCGCCCGACTAAAGAAGCCCCGCCCCCACCGAGTCACGATACAGAATGCGGGCCTCCTTGTGCGGAATCTTGCTGTTGGCCCCGATGATTTTCCGCTTCACGAGCTCCGAAAGTATTTCCTTGATGGGCTTTTTTGCGGCCTTATCGTGCGCCCTCTTGCGCCGCTTGGTAAGCCCCTTCTCGGTAAACATCCGAACCTTGCGGGTATGGCCGACCGTCGGGTTGCGAGACGGCACGATCGGTGCCTTCTTGGTCCTAGCTTTTCGCAGAATTCCCCTCGGAAACGTCTTTTCCGACTTGCGACGGCGGCGGCCTCCAACTAGCGAGCTGCCCGCCAAAGCAGCGTACGCATCCGGAGAGGCTCCTCCCGTCGGCATGTACGGATTGTGGATACCATCCACCATTGTACGGCTATCTCCAGCACCCACCGACCGAGTGTTTGGCGGCGGGTCGTCTGCTCCGAGTTTGGTAATTGTCATGGCGCCGGTGGTCATCTCTTATTCAAAATGGATAAGATATTTACAAGCAAGCCGTCGAGCACAAGAATGGACGCAGTACGGGCTTACTTCAAGTCGGGCGGCGGGGTGGCACGGTTCAGCGAGTCCCAGATCGAGCCCTACGAGGACTTTCTCCACAACAAGCTGCCCCTGATTCTGCGCTCCACACCCCCGATCGTGGTCTGGCACGAGCAGGACGAGACCACCAAAAAGTACAAGTACGAGTTCCGCCTCTCGTTCGACAATGTCAGCTACATGAAGCCGAGGATTCAGGAGGCCACGGGGCGCCTGAAGCAGATGATGCCCCACGAGGCTCGGATTCGAAACTTTACCTACGCCGCCCAGATGTTTGTCGACATCAAGTTTGTCGCCCGCTCCTACTCGGGCCCTACGCTCTCCGACATGCACGAAGAGCAAAAGGTGTTTGAGGGCGTCTCGCTCGGAAAGATTCCCGTCATGCTCGGCTCGTCGCTCTGCGTGCTCAAGGACTACCCCATGCCACCCAAAGAGCTCGGCGAGTGCTCGCACGACCCGTTTGGCTACTTTATCATCCACGGCGGCGAGCGCATCATTCTCTCCCAGGAAAAGGTCGCCGACAACCGCATCATGGTCTTTGCCAACAAAAAGACCACGACCAAGCACACCCACAGCGTAGAACTGAAGAGCTTGCACGAGAGCTTCACGCTCCCGCCCAAAAAGACCGAGATCCGCATTTCGGCCAAGTTCAACGGTCTCGGCTATCCTCTGACCATGTGCGTTCCCCGCTTTCGAGAAGACATTCCCTTCATGGTCTTTCTCCGAGCCCTCGGCATGACCACCGACAAGGACGTCTTTCGATTGATTCGGGCCGACGCATCGGGCGATTACCTTGCCGCATCCTTCAAAGAGTGTGCCGACCTCGGCATCTTTGCCAAGGATCAGGCCATCGAGTACCTGAGCAAGAATCTTCAGTACCCGCCCGCTTCGGACGACAAGATTTCGCACACGATCGCCCTCCTCAACACCGAACTCCTGCCGCACGTTGCTCTGGCGGGGGATGCTACGACTCCCGAGATTCTCAACATCCGCAAGCTCAAGTCCATTGCGGAAATGGTGCACAAGCTTATCGGCATCGCCAGCGGCGGCCTGCCCTCGGACGACCGGGACGCCTACCCCAACAAACGGGTCGTCACCACCGGTGCTCTCTTGACCCATCTGTTTCGCCAGCTGTTTCAAAAGGTCTGCAAGGACATTCGCAGCAAGTTTGTCCACGAAATCAATAACGACAACTGGAAGCGCACCGGCAAGCCCATTGACGCTCTGGTCCTCAACAATCTATACAAGATTTTGAAGGTCTCCTCCATCGAGGGCAAGCTCAAGCAGGCCCTCGCCACCGGAAACTTTACTGTGCAGGGCTTGGGCACTTCCAACTCGACCTCGCTGTCCAACGCCACCAAGTCTGGCGTCTCGCAGGTTCTCAATCGCATGTCCTATAACGCCACGCTCTCGCACGTTCGGCGGATTCAAACGCCCGTCGAAAAGTCGGGCAAGCTCCTGGCGCCCCGCAAGCTCAACGGCTCTTCGTGGGGCTTTGTATGCCCCGTCGAGACTCCCGAAGGTCATTCGGTCGGCATCGTCAAGACCATGAGCCTCATGTCGACCCTCACCGGCCACGTGCCCTCTCTCGTCGTTCTCAACATTCTTCGAGAAATTCCCGAGTTTCGCTGGATTGACTCGATCTGGTCCGCTGGCCCCGTCAGCGTCCTCGTCAACGGCGCCATCATCGGCTACACTGCCGACCCCGTCACGGTCCACGGGCTGCTCAAGCGTGCCAAGCACACCCTCCGCATGCACCCGCACGTCTCGGTGGCCTGGGACATTATGGCTGGGCGCATTCTCGTCGAGACCGACGCTGGCCGCCTCGTGCGCCCCCTCTTTCGAGTGGAGCGGGGCAAGCTCCTCCCCCGCCCAGCGTCCGACGACTGGATGGAGTGGGTCCGCACCTGCGTCGAGTACGTCGACTCCAGCGAGTCCGAAGTCATTCGCATCGCCATGTTTCCCAGCGAAATCACCGAGTTTCACACGCACTGCGAGATTCACCCCCAGATGATTCTGGGACACATGGCCTCGATCATTCCGCTCTCGAACCACAATCAGTCGCCCCGCAATGCGTACCAGTCGGCCATGGCCAAGCAGGCCATGTCCCTCTACGCCTCGAATTACCACCAACGCATCGACAAGAACGGCTACATTCTCTGCTCGCCGATGCGCCCGATCGTCGAGAATGAAATCATGTCGATTCTCAACATGGAGGCCATGCCCTGCGGCTCCAACGCCATCGTGGCCATCGCCTGCTACTCTGGCTACAACCAGGAGGACTCGGTCATTCTCAATAGGGGCTCGCTGAACCGAGGCTTTATGCGGGGCCTCTACTATACCGTGTACAAGGACGAGGAGCACCGCAACGTGGCCAGTGGGCGGGAGGAGCGCTTCTCCAAGCCCCGTCAGGAAAACACTCGGGGCTACAAGAACACCTCGTACTCGGCCGTGCAGGAAAACGGCATTCCCACCAAGCACGCCGTCGTTCAGGAGAATGACGTCGTCATCGGCAAGGTCGTGAACCTCAAGAGCGATCCTCACGGATTTGTCTATCGAGACCTGTCCACGACGCACAAGAGCAGCGAGCCCGCCCGCATCGACGGCGTCTGGCAGGACAAGAACTCGGACGGATACCCGTTTGTCAAGGTCCGAGTCGTCAGCGAGCGCATTCCACAGATCGGGGACAAGTTTGCCTCTCGCTCCGGCCAGAAGGGCACGTGCGGCATGATTCTCGACGAGTGCGACATGCCCTTTACCGCCAGCGGGCTGCGGCCCGACATTATCATGAACCCGCACGCCATTCCCTCTCGCATGACCATTGCCCAGCTTCTGGAGACAATGTACAGCCGCATCGGCGTTCGGCGGGGCACCTTGGGCAACGGCACGCCCTACGACCACCTGGGCTTTGAGGACCTGCGGAAGCACTTGCTGAACCTCGGGCTGCACCCCTACGGCAATGAGATGATGTATAACGGAATGACGGGAGAAATGATGCCCGTGGAAATCTTTATCGGGACGACGCACTACCAGCGCCTTAAGCACATGGTCATCGACAAGATGCACGGCCGAGGGCGGGGGCCGATCGTCTCGCTGACTCGGCAGCCGTGCGAGGGCCGCTCTCGGGACGGCGGCCTGCGTGTGGGCGAGATGGAGCGTGACTGCTTCATCTCGCACGGTATTTCGGTGTTTACCAAGGAGCGGCTGATGGACGTGTCCGACCCCTTTACGACGGGCGTGTGCACGTCCTGCGGGTCGCTGTCGACGATGAATGAAAAGGACAAGGTCTACGAGTGCCGCTCGTGCAGCATCAAGACGGGACTCGAGAACCGGACAATCCCCTACGCCGTCAAGCTCTGGCTGCAGGAGCTCGAGGCGATGCACATCTCGCCCCGAATGGTGAGTTAGCGGCGCTGCTTCTTGGAGTGCTTGCGGCCCTTGCGGAAGCTGCCCTTGCGGACCGCCTTTTTTCCGCCCTTTTTGGCAGTCTTTCCGCTCTTCTTGGACTTTTTCCCCCGAGCGGCCCGGCGGGTCTTTCCAAAGACGTTCCCGCAGGAGTGGCATCGCTGACCGCCCATAGGAGGTTGGCGCACGGCCTCTCGCATCGCCTCCACCCCCAGTCGACCTAATCCGTCGCTCTCATCTCCCCCTGCTCCGCCTTCAGCATCTTCCACCACCGGAGCCGCTTCACCTTCCGCCACCGGAGCCGCTTCACCTTCCGCCAAAGCGAGCATCGCAGCGGCAGCAGCAGCAGCATCGCCAATCGCAGCAGCGGCAGCGGCTGCATCGGCGGGTGGGAGTGGAGGAGCAGCAGCGGCAGCAGCTGCGGCGGCAGGTGCGTTGCCGGCAGCGGCGGCAGGGGCGGCGGCCTGAAGTTGAGGAATTTGTTGTTGCAGCTGACCGGCAATGCGTTCAACCATGCCTGCATTCCGTAGAAGCTGAAGCGCTTGGTCCATAATTGCCTGACTAATTACAGGACCTGGGTTAAGTGTACTCATCAGCGCAATCATATTGCCGATGGTTGCACGTGCCCCCTGAATCGCCCAATCTTCGGCATCAAGCACGACTGTTGCAACACGATCCATTGCAATAGCCCCCCACCCCACCAATGGTCCCGCTCGCTGCATTAAGCCTTGTGCAGCTGCTGGAGGAGCACCTGCCATACCTTGCATCCAATCTTGAACACGTTGAATACCACCAACCGGAGCAGCCGCCCCTGCCGCCCCATCCATCACCGCATTCGCCTCGTCAATTGTATCACGCAGTGCTCGAATCGCAATGTCGAAGCTCTGCTTGTAACGATCAAGTCCGAGCTGTCTGCCGGTTGCAACAAACCCAACGAGCGAAAGATCTTTCAAAACGCTCCCACTAATGACCGCAACCTGTCCTGCCGCTGCCGGTGCCGCAGCGACTGCACCTGCTCCTGCCGCCGCCACGTCGACGACTGTCCCCGTAACCTTACTCAAAAAAGCCATCTTCAGAAGCATGATCGAAGCAAGTGCTGCACCCGTAGCGCCAAGTGCCCCCAACCCCGCAGCCCGCATCCCGATCGAGGCGACAAAGTCAGGAGTGCCTATAGCCGCCCCCCACGCCATTTGCATCAAATTCGGCATCAACATTGGATAAACACGATCAAAAGCCCCCAAGAGTGCGGCAGATGTAGTCGCAAGTACAAGCTGTTGTGCCATTGATGCGCCCTCCTGAACAAGTGCGTTGTTTAACGCATCCGGCCCCGCCGCAGCTTCTGCAACTCCTGCCGCCGCTGCAGCTGCCCGCATCTTGTCGCCTTCAACCCTATCAAGTGCTGCGACTGCAAATGTTGCGGCCTCATTTGCACTGCCGGCAACCCTTCGTCCACATCGCCCGAGTGCCCTGAGGATCGCAGTGCGTGCCGACTTCAACACGTCGAATACGCCTCCTCCGATCTGAGGACCCCTAGCCCGTTTTGCCGGAGACGGAGACACTACTTCTTCCTCGACCTCCTCGTCAACAACCTCTTCATCAATTGGATCTCCGATCTCGACGTTAAGTTTACCCAGCAAATCGGCCAAAAACTTATCCTCCTCTGTTACTTCGCATGTTTTTTCCTCCGGAATAACGCCAGCTTTTTTATACACCTCCTCACGTAGCCGAATTAACTCAATCTGATCCTCTGGAGATATTGCTCGTTTTGCCATGCGTCCATACTCCTTCAGCGCCGCTTTGATCTCGGGAGAACGAGGAGTTGGAAGCTTTTTTCCCATCTCACTCTCAATCGATTCTATAAGAAGTGCCACTGCTGACTCGCCTTTTCCAAGCGCCGCTTCACGGGGCCTTACATCTCCAACGCTAGCCATATTACAAGAACGCAACATAAACTTTTGGGGAAAACGAATAGCCGTGCCGACCCGTCTGCCCTTCTCAACAACCCGAATGAGTCTCGAAGTCGTCATCGGTCCCATGTTTTCTGGAAAATCGAGCTTCATCGACTCGGCCGTCAAGCGCCGCCGCAGCATCGGCGACCGAGTTCTCGTCGTCAAGCCCGGCTCCGACATTCGCTACTCGGACGGCTCCGAAGTAGTCACCCACGATGGTGTTCGGGTCGCCTGCTACACCACCAACGGCGCCCTCATGGAGATTCCCAACGACCTCACTCGTAATATCGACACCATCATCATCGACGAAGCCCAGTTCTTTGACGACCTCGTCGTGTTTGTCACGTGCGAGGTCGAGAACTTTGGGCGCCATCTCATCGTCGTCGGGCTCGACGGGGACTTTCACCGCAAGCCCTTTGGTAAGGTTCTCGAGTGCATTCCCCTCGCAGACCGAGTCACTCGCCTCACCGCCCTCTGCGCCTGCTGCCGAGACGGAACGCCCGGCCTCTTTAGCTTCCGCAAAGTCCCCAACGAGGGCCAGGTCCTCATCGGCGGCGCCGACGCCTACACGCCCCTCTGCCGCATGTGCTTTCTCAAGCGCTGCAGCTACGCCTACACGTAGCTCCGAACGAGCACCAACGATACCGCATCGTGCACGACCGCTCCCCAGTAGGCCGCATACCACGACGTTCCGAATCCCAGAATCATGACTGCAATCACCACCAACGAACGCAGAAACGTGTTGATTAGAACGTTTGACGTCGGAAACAGCCAAAGGTCGACCATAATAGTAGGCAAGACTATTTTTTTGCCCATTTGAACGAGCATGGTGGGTGCGGTCGCCCGAAAAAAATCTCTCGCCGGGATATAAACAAACATGGGTGGTGGTCTTATGCAGCTCGTCTCGTACGGTGCCCAGGACATTTACATCTCCGGCAACCCCCAGATCACGTTCTGGAAGGTGCTCTACAAGCGCCACACGAACTTTGCCATGGAGGCGATCGAGGTGACGTTCAACGGCCAGGCCGACTTTGGTCGCCGCGTCACGGCCGTCATCTCCCGTAACGCCGACCTCATGTACCGCACGTACATTCAGGTGACGCTCCCCCAGATCACGCTCGGCGTCAGCATGAACACCCGCTTCCGCTGGCTCAACTATGTCGGCCACCGCCTCATCAAGCAGGTCGAGATCGAGATTGGCGGCTCCCGCATCGACCGCCAGTATGGTGACTGGATGCAGATCTGGACGCAGCTCACGCAGCCGCTCGGCACCCAGGTCTCGTTCGACGACATGGTCGGCAACTCGGCCGACCTCGTCCTCCTCAAGGACGGCTCGGGTGTCGCCCTGGACGCCACGTGCGCCGCCTCGGAGGCCACGAACTCGTGCCTCTCCCGCGCCGGCACGCCGATGAAGACGCTCTACATCCCGCTCCAGTTCTGGTACTGCCGCAACCCGGGCCTCGCCATCCCCCTCATCGCCCTCCAGTACCACGAGGTCCGCATCAACGTCGAGTTCGAACAGAACTACAACTGCTGCTACGCCGACCAGGCCGTCAACAGCGACTACTCGGGCATCACGAGCCAGGCCTTCCCCGCCAACTCGTTCGGCAACGGCGTCTCGAGCCTCTCGCAGCTCCAGCTCGTCGCCGCCTCGATCTACATTGACTACGTCTACCTCGACACGGAGGAGCGCCGCCGCTTCGCCCAACAGTCGCACGAGTACCTCATCGACCAGCTCCAGTTCACGGGCGACGAGACGGTCACGGCCTCGTCCAACAAGATCCAGATGAACTTTAACCACCCCACGAAGGAGCTCGTCTGGGTCGTCCAGCGCGACTCGTTCGTCGACTGCAACTCGCCCCCGACGCCCTGGATCTCGGAGGCGCTCGGCCAGCAGCCCTTCAACTACTCGGACGACTGGTCCACGGAGGGCATCGTCACGGCCGTCCTCGGCCGTGGTGCGCTCGCCACGAACGGTGCTGGCACTGGCATCCCGTCCTTCAGCGTTTCGGCCGGCAGCGGTGCTGGCGGCGGTGCGGGCTTCGCATACGGCGCCCCGTTCCTTCCCGGCGTTGGTGCCGCCTCTGGAGCTGGTCTCTCGACGGGTTCGGAGATCTACAACGGCAGTGGCACGGGCGATGCCCAGTTCTTCGAGGGCACGACCAACTACCTCCTCGCCAAGGTCATTCTCGCCTCGAACGTCAAGTGCGAGGGCAAGAACCCGGTCGAGGTCGCCAAGATCCAGCTCAACGGCCAGGACCGCTTCGACGAGCGCGAGGGCCGCTACTTCGACAAGGTCCAGCCGTGGCAGCACCACACCCGCACGCCGTCCACGGGCATCAACGTGTACTCCTTTGCGCTCAAGCCCGAGGAGCACCAGCCCAGCGGCACGTGCAACTTCTCCCGTATCGACAAGGCCACGCTCAACCTTACTCTCTCGGTCAACACGGTGCGCAATGCCCGCACGGCCAAGGTTCGCATCTACGCCGTCAACTACAACGTGCTCCGTGTCATGAGCGGCATGGGCGGCCTTGCATATTCGAACTAATAACCTCCCGGCTGTTTGGTAGTCGTATAGCAAACTAAAAACTAAAAAAATCAAACAAAAAGTCATACGACTTTTGATTTGATTTACTAACCGCCATACATGAAACGGAGCATTTTGGTGTCGTATCAAAACCAAGTATGGTCAGTCAATAATTATTTGAAAAGCTCAGATAAGAATTGTTTGATATTCGGACGAAAGTCGGAATAATCATAGTCGTAATATTTTGAAACGTCATACTCGATGTATTTGAATATCACGTTTGGGTGATTCATCTCTTGAAAATAAGTATGGTCGAAGCCGCTTATGAACAATAGTATGGATTCACTATTATAACTAATTAGTTGTTGCATTATGTTTTGGAATATGTCTTTAGGTATAAAGTAGTGCCTGGTTAACAGGATAAATATATTTTTTTTATGTAAAACTGACTTTAATCGGATAAATCTTCGTTTGTATTTTTCAAAAATATCGGATACATTTCCATCATCATGTGGGAACCAAATATTTGTAAATGAATTCAATTTTTCGCTAGTACCAAATGCATCTCCAATGTATTTTGTAACAATCCCGTCTACAGTGTCAGATGAATCCAATTCGCCTAGAATCGATACATTGTATATAATATTTGTATCGTATAGATGTGTTTTGTTTACCACCCAGTCAAACGGATAACTTTCTTGCCGAAGTTTAAGTTCCTTCAATATCAGTGAAATAGCACAATGATCGCCCAGAGGTATTATGTTGTATCCAGAATACTTGGCCATTACAATTAGAGCATATCAATTGTTTAAACAACTCTCTAAAAATACACGAATAGCTTGACTGGGCTGGTCATAGTCCGCTCAGGTTCTTACCGAATTCCCGGCTTTCCAAAATCACAGAGGGAATATTGTTCCACGCAATGAACTCCGACTTTGAGCTTTGATTCAATGTAGACGACACGTTTATTGTCTACGTTGATTAACTAACATACGTTGAGTTTATGTTTGTATATCAATACTGATATCGTTGATAATTTCTTCAATAGGTTTGATAAGTACCGGTTGTTTTACGATATCCAAATACTCTGAATCGGTCATAGTGGTTATTGTATTCACAAGTGAGTCAATGCTGGCATCCGAGTTATCTTTAAGCCATAAGAATCTTTTTGGGTTAAAATATTCGTGTATATTCGGAGACCCCCAGTATATAGGAATAACACCTGCGAACAACCCGTTGCATATTTTTTCCGTTATGTAATAATCTTCTTTCGAGTTTTCCATACACATTACGAATTTATATTGACTGTAAAAATGTATAAGTGATTTAGAATTGTGGTCGCCGGAAACCGTATATCCTATGTTATTACGAAAACGCCCTCCATATACGACGGGAATTTTGGTTTGGAGTTTATCTAAAAATCGAATTCTCGTTTCGCCTCTCGGACCTGCGGTAATACCTTGCCCCATAACTGCGCACACATTATACGTGGGAACGACGTTTACACTTGCGAATGAATGCTGTGGGTTGCAGAATAAATAAGATACAAACAACGGACATCGCACAATTCGAATAGTGCTATTTGTTGATTTACAAGATATCCCTCCTAAGAAAACTCTAAATTTGGAATACACGCTGTCATTCCATTCGTTCAGAACGCTTTCTCCCGTAAAGAAAAACGAATACTTCCAGGGTTTAAAATCAATCATGCTTGATTTGCAATGGCTTTCACACAATATATCTGCCAAGGATGGGTTAGTCTCGATTCGAACAGGGGTAGTTGTCTTAAAAACTCTACGAAATATGTCAAGAAAAAAACCAGAGTGATTGGGATTCGTACCGTCCAAAAACCCCGGCCAAAATCCATTAAAGAAGACCGATAGAGACATTAATAAAACACGTTATTATTATTTAAACTTAAAAGTTGATAATATATAAAATGGCGTCTTTACTTTCGGGCGTTGAAGCGCTGACCGGGTCTAAAAATATTGGATTCTATATGATTCATCTCGACAAGGCAACAGAACGTAAACCTCTTGTCGAAAAACTAGAGGAAAACCTCAAGACGAAGTTAAACATTTTCTCTGGTGTAGATGGACAGGAACTGATAAACTTAGGTTACCCTACCCGTTCGTTTGATAATCCCAGCGCAAATAGGGGGCGCGGAGACCTGGGTTGTTTTGCATCGCATGCACGCGTTCACAAACATGCGATTGAAAAAGGTTATGATTACGTTGTTGTGTTTGAAGACGACTGCGAAATGGTAAATTCGATAGACAATTTATGTAATCAGTTGATCGAGTTTAAAAACAGTAACATTGCGTATGATATGTTCTTACTAGATTGTAATCAACTTAGAGTTGATCAAACGAGAAATCCAACCTTCAATAGAATTTACGATTTCTACGAAACACATGCATATATCGCATCGTCCAAGACTTCTAAATCGTTTGTAGATATATATGAAAAATTTTACTCAGAAAATCTTACATATACCGTAGACGGAACATTCTCCCATATGCTCAAAACCAACGTGTTAACGGCATATAGTTTCTCGGTGCCGCACGTCTTTTTTAGACAACTTCCAGGTATGTATTCGTATATAGTAGAACGAGCACGTTAATCGTTTACAAGTACATTTGTACTTTACACAATGAAAGTATACATATACTACACATGGTGTCATCCGAAAAACGTAGAGTCCATTCGAAAGATGCTTGCGCGACCTGGTCTTTCTTATATAGAATCGAACCACCTTGGCGATCTGGACAACTCGGTCGACTACCTCCTTTGTTTGAACGAGTACGTACCTCCAAATCGCATACCTCCAACCTGCAAGGTTATTTACGGCCCTCATTTCTTCGTATTTCCAAATGACCGGTCTCATCCCATTTGGAAACACGCACACGATTCGAGGTTTGTCTATAATACTCTGTCTGATTGGAACTTGAACCTTCAGCGAAAAATGTGCAATACAATTCAGTTTGTTGCGCGACCGTTTGGAGTTGACACGGAATCAATACCGATCGCCAATACAAACCGCAATTCTGTAATGATATACTGCAAGCGCAGAGATTCATCGTTGTATGCACATGCAACAAGTGTACTTTCTTCAAAGGGTATAACCTACTCTACGGTTGTATACGGTTCATATGTCGACTCGGATTTTAAAGCGAAACTTATGGACACCAAGTTTGTTGTGTGGATAGGGTGTCATGAATCACAAGGGTTTGCGTTTCAAGAAACTCTTGCAATGAATGTTCCTATTTTGGTGTGGGATGTTCAAACCATGTGCGACGAAATAAACAACAGGTGTCCTGCTTATTCCGACCCTACATTGTATGCAACAACTGCATCATATTGGTCCGACGAATGCGGTATAAAATTTCACAATGCCTCCGACTTTGATAGGAAGTTTGATGAGATGTTGCGCAGATATACCGAGTTCGAACCTCGCAAGTTTGTAGAACGAGAACTTTCATTGGATGCCACATTTAATAAAATGTTTGTATGATTAATGCACATCCCGGAGTTCAATGGCGGGTGGTCATATACACAGCGGGAAATGGAAGAGTTTTTTAAACATGTAGTCTTTTATCCAAAGATGGCAGTTTTAGAATTTGGTTCTGGAGATTCAACTGTGAAACTCTATAATCATTTCAAGTGTTTCGTCGAAGACTTAACATTCTATACATACGAATCAAATCCCAACTTTATTGGTAATCACCAACATGTGAAATACATGTCTTACGCCGAATCAAATATAGATGAATTGATTCTTCCAGAAATTCAGTTTGACATTGTGCTTATAGACGGACCAAACGGAGACAAGAGATCGAAATGGTATTCTAAAATTAAACCGTTCGTAAAGACGGGAACTATCATTCTTGTTGATGATTTCAATCATTACGCTTGTTTTGGCGAAGAACTTGATAAGCATTTCAAATATGATGTATTGAGTTTTCACGACGAACCGTTTGTTGCTTATGGAGAACATTCATGGAAGATTGTTAGAGTTGTGGAATGTCTATGATAGAGTCTGCCGGGACTTCATTGATGCAGTGCTGATAACCACGCGTTATCGCACCCTTTGTTATAACATCCAGCGACGACCCTGCGTCAATATATGTATTCAATGGGTTTTCAGAATACATTTTGTCAATAAAAACCTCAGACAATGGACCGGCGCATATCAAAAACAACATACCTGTGTATTGGGTGGCCAATTTTTTCATACTCTTCGTATATGACTCGTACTCCAAATCCCACACATTCACGAGTTTCTCGGAGATTTCGACATGTTCTATTACACGCACCTTCCCAATTAGATTGTTCTCTGGTTTTTTACATGAAATAAGTACACACGGTTCATCGTGACTGTATAAAAAGCGAATCCACTCCGGATGATTTTGATTTACCAGGACGTTTGCGAAAGTAATATTTCCCTTATTCTCAATAGCGTTCCAATAATATTCAAACGTTGAGCGACTATCAGAAGGCCCTGAAATGCCGTAATAAACGTTTGTTCGTGTATTCTTAAGAGAATCTGTAAGATGCGTACAAAGAATAGAACCACTTGTAAACGTCCAATTGTCGCAGTTCGTAAGTGTTGTATTTTGAAGAACCGCATGCTCGCCGTCTGCATAACGAAGGAGCGCAAAGGGTTGTTTATTTCGTATCTTGTCTAAAAAGTAATTCAGACAGTTTGCGTATTTTTTGATGCGGCTCTCACGAGTTCGTATAGTTTCAAACCCGTTATTGCGATAATGTTGTAGAGGTACGCTAAACGCCTCTTGCCCGCCCAATTCGCAAAATGTAGATAGTTGGTTTCCGTACATTACCGACTTTGCTTTATCGGCACCCCAAATAGATGTATCAGAATCGGGATGTGGTGGTACAACCGTAGGGACAAAGAGATACTTTTGTAGAGCGTAACTTAAATGCATATCTTCTCCACACTTTAAAAAACGTTCATCGATATTGGGAAGGTCTCTTGTAATCGTAGATATCCATTCACGTTTGAAAAACCACGAATGACCTACAATATCTACAAATTCAGACGAAGTGTTGTTCGTACCCCACCCCTTGCGCCTATCGTTGTGATACAAATACCCTTCCCCAAACGTGACTCCGATTGTACCAAGAAGAGCATTGTATTTTTTCATATTCTCCACACAGTTTTCAAACCATTTATTTCCAGGAATTGTATCATCATCAAATACACATACATATTGTCCAGACAACATTGGATATAATGCGTAAAAACGTGCCCATACGCCCATATTTCGAGAGCATGTAATTACAGTCAATTTCAAAGATTCGTTCTTCGCAATTTCCATAAGCGCATTGTAATTTTCATGACCACTGTTGTTCCATACAATAATGTGCTTTGGGGGTATTGTCTGCTTCTTTACGGCATCAAGTTGCTCGTAAAATGTATGAAAACGCCTCCATACGTTTAACACGCATGTAATTTCTGCCATTTATGTATTTTACGCTAATCCTTCTAAATAACTATTTGCAGAATGTGTATAAATTGATAAACATTTCTGGACAATTATGTGTTGTTGGCCCGTCATAAAAAGAATTAGTAAAGCTAGAACCAATTACGTCTACGTAAGGGGGTAAACTCAAATTTATAGGTCTATACGGAGTTTGTGTACCATTCAATTCCCTATTTTCAGACTCCGTGTGTGTGGTCAAAAGAAGATATGAACATACTCGTTTACATTCCTTCATGAAATCAACATTATACTCGGACGGCAGGTGTTCCAATGTATGCCTACATAGTATAAGGTCTACGGACTTATCCGGTATGGTTTTTAGATAAGAAAGTACGTCCGAATTCAAAAAGTGTGTATTTTCCGTTCCATATAGTTTTAAGTTTTCACGAACTATATCCGGGACAATATCAATTCCGAGATATGAACATTTGAGGTCTGTACGCACTTTTTTCATCCAAAACCAGTCGCCGCACGACGTATCAATCATACTCCGGATGGAAAACCGATTGACAACTTCTCTCAATATATTTTGTATATGGACTGTGTATACAATGGAGCTTCCAAGCCCACTTTTACTGTCATTCTGACCCATATTCCACATATTGCGAATATAAATATCATTAAATACGTTAGACATCGTCGTTATATCCATTTTAAAGTAATCATCTATACACCTTAAAATCATTTACCTTGATTGTGGCGATTTAAGTTAATATGTACTTTCTTGTATGTTTCGGAACTCGTCCAGAATATATCAAAGTAAAGTCATTAATCGACAATATTGCAAATATAAAAACATGTATGACTGGGCAGCATATCGATCTCTTGAAAGATATTACTTCTAATTATACTCTACATATAGACAACTCGACGCCGAACCGCTTGAATAATATATTTATCAACATATTGAAAAATCCTCATATATTTCATGAAGTAGACTATGTAATAGTCCAGGGCGATACGACATCGGCAGCAGCAATAGCGATGTCTGCAGTCCATCACGGCAAGAAAGTCATTCATCTTGAAGCAGGACTTCGTACATACGATATAGACGACCCGTTCCCGGAAGAACTAAACCGACAACTCATAAGTCGGATTGCATATATTCACTTATGTCCGACAGAACTCAACAAACAGAATCTAGCCCTCGAGAATATTACGAACAATGTTTATGTGGTGGGAAATACAGGCCTCGATTCAATTAAATCGGACGGGTGTACATATGGTCGTACGGTATTTATAACTCTTCACCGTAGAAAGAACGTGGAGAATATACATGAATGGTTCAAAGAACTAGAGGCTATTGCGACTGATCTTCCAGAATATGATTTTGTAATCGCACTACATCCAAACCCCGAAATTCAAAAACACGCAGGGATATTAAAAAATGTTCAAAAAATACAACCGCAGACTCATAAAGACACTATTGAGATTATACGCAGCTGTAATTTTATAATTTCCGACAGCGGGGGCATACAAGAAGAATCAAGTTTCCTCAATAAACGAATTATCATTTGTAGGTCAAGCACCGAACGCCCAGAAATACTCGGCACTACTGGGATTCTGTGTCCTACACCAGACTATTTAAGGCAATGTGTAAAAATTGTATCCAACTCCCCAATTCCAGAATACAAATGCCCATTTGGCGATGGGAATTCTCATTCAAAAATCAGGCAAATTTTGGAAAATTTGTGATATATTGTCTTCTCAACCCCTCGACGTCCTGTTGTTTGCCGTTAAACGCCGACGCTCGATGAATCCGGTGCGATACGAGAACCGCCGGAACATTAAAAAGCTTTCCCCCGGCGAGACATATGCGCATCCACAACTCGTAGTCTTCTACGTCGTAGTCGTTTGTCCATCGGCAGTACTCTTTTCGAATAAGACTACTGCTGTTGATAATTGGATTTACCGTTTTCAAAACAACCGGATCGATATATCCCATAGGAATCGCAGGAGAGCCGCTTAGGTCACCAAAATACCTACAGTGTGTCCCTACGACTGCAATATCGGGCCGGATTGCCTGAATTTGTTCCTCGAGCTTCGTAATGTCCCACATATCGTCCACGTCCAGAAGAGCTACCCACTCTCCGGTAACGTACTGCATAAGATCGTTCAAAGAGTCTGATTTGCCCTTTGTAGACTGCACAAGGATGCGAATGCGGTTATCGCCGTTGCGAAGAGTCTCGGCAGTTTTGACCAGCGATGATGCGTCGGAATGACCGTTAATACCGATAAGCAACTCCCAATCCCGGTGCGTCTGTCGCTTTACGGATGGAAGACTCTCTTGAAGGAACTCTATACCGTTATAGACTGGCATCAAGATCGAAATTTTCATTTAAATACATTGGTTTACAAAGTGTAAATGTCTGTTACAGTAGTCACCGCATTTTACAAATTGGGGAAATCCAAACATACGTACGGAGAGTATCTATCATGGATCCAGAACTTTTTTGTGTACACGACCAGTCCCATCGTATGCTTCTGCGACAACTCCAGAATCCTTGCAACGTTCAAGGCCCCGCATACACAGATCACATTCATCGAGCAGCCGCTCGTAGGATCATTTGAGCTGACCACACCCGAGTGGATGGACAAATGGGAAACGCAGCTGCAAAAAGATCGAGAAGCCGATATTCACAGTCCAGAACTCTACATTATCTGGGCATTGAAGCAGGAGTTTGTTAAGAAGGCAATTCAGCGAAACCCCTATGACTCCACACATTTTGTATGGTGCGATATTGGCTGTTTCCGTAGTCCTGAAAATATAGAAAAACCCCTTCGGTTCGCCGAAGCAGCCCCTGCGCTCACGTTACCGAATAAAATCACAATCTTGAACATTGAAGACCGTCATATCGGCGGCGGCGTTCTGGCAGGAGACATTCCGGCATGGTCGCACTTTACAACAACATACTTGGATACTCTCAAACATTTTGAAACGATAGGACGCTTTTACGGCAAGGATCAGGATGTGTATACCTATATGATCAATACAAATCCAAATGCGTTTCATATCGTCAAGGCAATCCTATGGGGTGCAAAAAAGTACGATGCTGGAAAGGTAGACACTCAGTGGTTTTACTTGACGGCGTATCTCGGTGGATATCTCTAAAAATAAACGAATAGGTTTCCTCGGCCAGTCATAGGCCGTTCGGGTTCCGACCGAATTCCGCTCTTTCCAAAATCATAAAGGGGAATGTTGTTCCACGCAATGAACCCATGAGACACTTTAGGAAACAATACGTCTATGTATTTTTTCTGATAGACTTTCGATATCTCGCTAAAGCAGTAACTACTTACCAAAAAGTTGTCACTGCCTTGGATGTCAGAGCCGTATGTCGACGAAGCCACAAATTGTACAGGGAAGCTCAGGTGAAAGTTTGACAAGTACCTCTTTTGCAGCGATAGCGGACCATCAAGGTCTATGCACGTATACGACGGTATGGCCCGATGGAGCTTTTTCGAAAGGAAATCAATCGCAAGACACAATCCTCCATATCCGCATCCTACCTCAACAATGGGAGATGATTCGGGTCGGTTCGTCAGTATAATCCAAGCGTGAAAAAGATAGCGTAGGGACGTTCCCGATACTCCCAGCGACAACTCGGGAATAATGTGCCGTTTTGGATTGCCAAACGCATCGTTTAGCTTGCAGAATTCAGATATGTCGGCATTCGACATGTGGCTCTTCAACAGATTGAAATATTCCAGACTGTACTCTTGACGTACATGTTCGAGCATGGGCGTATAATTTTGGTGTGACTTGAAATCATCCAAGGAACACGAACCTGCATACTCTGCGTATTTCGCATATATGTGTTCCATTTAATTGAACCCGCCGAAAGTACGTAAGTATAAAATAACTTTCAGGATACTATTCTAGTATGACAAATGCCATACATTACAGACTCGTACTGGCTGACGAACGAAATGCTTCCTCCCACGGAGAAATCGATTGGATTATCTATTGATTTACCCGAAAGCAGACGACCTGCGGATGTCGAACTGTTTGTGGCCGTGGTATGTGAACCAGAGGTAATCAATTGTATGAGGAGCAGGGTTATTCAAAATCGAGACAGATACGATATGATACTCACACATGACGAAGAAATTATAAAGGCGTGTCCGAATGCCCGTCTCTGTGTATACGGCACAACATGGATCCCCCGGAGAGTATACGAGAACATTGACGTCACCACAAAACAACCTAAAATTTCCAACATAACTGGGTGGAAGGAAATGACGCCTGCGCACATCTTCCGCAAACAACTGTATATGAATCAGTTGCATATTCCCCTGCCAATTACATGGTTTCGCTCTTCGAATGGACAACTACTCCCCCCTATACAGACGAATCCAATTGTGTATGACGACAAGAATGTTCTGTTTTCAGAGTATCAGTTTTCGCTCGTTATCGAAAACTGTCGCCAACCAAACTACTTCACCGAAAAGCTCATGGACTGCCTTGTGACAAAGACCATCCCAATATATTATGGATGTTCAAACATCGGACGATATTTCGACACTCGTGGCTGGATTATTCTAGAGACGACGAACCCGGACGAACTTGTGCAGAAGGCTACTGTACTCCCAGATTATACGCAATACCTCGAAATAATCGAATCAAACTACAAAACTGCACAAAAGTACGTCGACTATCCATCTACGATTCATTCAGTCATAAATGACGGCTTTTGAATACGGGGGGCTCTGCGAAGTAATTCGGAAACAGTTTGAGCCGGCACCGAGTACATTGATTCTGCATAATCAAACAATGCTGAATAATTTACGTCACTCCCTACGATGTTGCTATATCCCTGTCGCTGTTCTGCTAGAAACGGAAGGACTATTCTGACTCGGAAATGCGTATACATGAATACATCAATTTCCGTTTCTAGAGTGGTCTTGTATGCCATAAGTTTGTCGTACGTCGTATTTACGTTCCAAAGAGTCCAATGGGTACAGAAGCCTCTGGGCAAGTTGTATACTTTTGCATTCTGCCCCGATAATTCGGTATCTAGGGTAGGAGGCTGTCCGGCTGCCGACCATGTCGCCCCACCCAGAACAACATCCCACTTGTCCTGGTTGCTGGCGAGTTTCGACATGACTTCATTCCATATCGCTTGGATTGCGAGAGGGTGTCGTTTGCGGGGAATACAGTCATCTTCCCACACCAAAACGTACGGTTCTCCTCGAGATTTCGCTTCTTCGACAACTTTGATATGTGATAACGAGCATCCTTTCCAGCCTGGAGTCTCTTGCACGGCCGGTGTGCGCACGAGCGGAAAAGCACCCTTCCAGTCCGTTTGGATCTGCTCCCACCGATCGGGCCGACTATCCAAATTAATGACGTACGCCACAGCCATTTACTAATTATCGGTTGATAATACGTAAAATGATTGTGCCGCATCTGATGGGGGGTCTCGGCAACTGGCTGTTCCAGGTGTCGGCGGCCATACACTATTCCACAAAGTTCGGAGATCCGTACGCAATCTCGCCGACACACTGCTCTGCAAATCCTCACGCCAACACGGATTATTTCTCGACAATTTTCAGGAATATCCCAAGAGTACATAACCCAGGCCCCCTGCGGACGGTCCGAGAGCCACCCCGGGGCGGATCTATAAATGAGAGCGAACTGAAAGTCCACGATAACAAACTCTTATTTGGGTATTTTCAAGACTATACAAAGGTCCCGAAATTCTTTCGACAGATGCTCTCGCTCGACGAGTCAGTTGGACAAAGGTATCCTGATATTGGCGAGCGTTGTTTCCTCCATATTCGTGGCGGCGATTACGTGAACCACCCTCTCCACCATGTGGATCTTACCGGGTATTATCGTACCTCAATCGCCCACATAAAGTCGCTCGGCATAGAACGATTCGCTGTATTTACCAATGACTCCGCTTACTGCAAGACTCTCCCATGCTTGGCGGACATTGACTATGTTGTCATAGACGAAAACGAGCTTGACTCTCTATACTTGATGACCACGTGCAAGGCGGGTATAACGGCCAACTCTACGTTTTCGTGGTGGGGAGCGTTTCTAAACCGGAATCGTCCACTATGCATTCCTTCCAAGTGGTTCAACGATCCGAGCTATGTCGTCACGGGTTACTACTTTCCCGAAGCCAAGGCGGTGGAATGTTCGAACTAGCGATCGAAGGAATATACACCTATATAAATGGATGTAAGGAACTGCTGTAGATGCAGCAGTCCCATCCCGACAGGAGTCGGTTTAAATATCGTAAATATACTTCAAGGAGCCTACAATGGGAGTCATTATACCTTATTTGAAAGGCGGGCTTGGAGATCAATTGTTTCAGATTGCAGTCGCTGTGAAACTAGCATCTGGTTCAGGAAATAAATACGCAATAATCGACGAAATGCTGAAGGGAGCGTCTCGCATCATCATCTCCAAGATGTTTATTTGTTCAGGGGCATTCACCGTAGCCAAGAAGTTCACACGTGTTCTCTTTGATACGGGTGTGCCTTCCTATGAAAAATGCGTAAAGTTTTTATCGACGTACTCGAATACCACCCAATGCGTCTATTTGCATTGCTCCATACAGAATCACGTATTTATTCCAGAGAAGTTTAATGAAATGTTATCGCTGCCTCCTATCGGTGGACCACAGGAGGCTTCGGCATGTTTCATTCATATTGACAAAGAGTGTACGGACGAATACTATTCCCGAAGCATACATTTCATGCGAGGTAACCACGATATAACAAATTTCATCGTCTTCACGGATATAGTTATTCGAGACACTCCGAAATGGCTAGAGGGTATAGACTACCAAATTATGAAATACAACGAGGTTCAATCGCTGGCTCTAATGGCACGATGTAAGGCGGGAATAGCATCGACCGAATCCCTCTCCTGGTGGGGTGCTTATTTGAACCCTCACAGACCCATTTGTATGCCGTCGAATTTTCCGGGATCGGAATACAGCCCGCAGTATTTCTTTCCAGGAGTATATGTGGTTCCTGTATAAATATAATGCTGATGATCTGCAGTCACAGGCAGTCAACTACCCTGTCAAAACTCAAATGGATACAAACGGTCCCATTTGAGTTTGTCATTCTTCACGGCGATCCAGACCTCGACGTCGAAGTATCGTACGACCCCGCAACGCACATTGCGACGCTTCGCTGCCCGGACGATTACAAAGGGCTTCCGTATAAGATTCGAGCGGGGTTTCGGTTCGTCTATTCCAAATTTAATCCAAACTTTGTATTCAAGATTGACGACGATGTTATTTTGAAGATGGCCGACCTAATTCTTGCCATCCCCAAACTGCGATTTGTAGACTATGCTGGCGTTATAACGTGTACAAGTAATAGAATAAACTACTGTGGTGGTCCATTGTACTACGTGTCTCGGTCGTCTCTTGAAAAACTCCAAGATATGGATCCAAGTGTCTCGGATGCAGAGGATGTTTGTGTCGGTGTGTGTTTACGTAGCACAATCGTACAATCGGTCGAATTATATACGAACGAATGGAATGAAGGGGCTATAGCCTTTCACGACAAGGAACGGACAATGTGTTAAGCCAAAAAAAGCCCGCATACGCAATCAAGCGTATACGGGCTTTTCTACATTACTATGCGAGGTCTTTACGCCGTCGTTGCGGGCTTCGGGAAGTGGACCTTGAGGTAGCTCTGGAGGTTGAGGTACGTGATCGGCTTCTCGGCGTCCGTGGCCTTGAGGAGGCGGGCGAGCGCACCGTCGGGCACGATGCGGCGCTTGTTGGCCGGGTCGAAGCAGCCGTGCGACTTGACGTAGCTCGAGACGAACTTGGTAACGTCCGTCTGCGAGCGCTGCGAGCCCGTCGGGAGACCCATAAAGGCGCAGAGCTCGGCCGAGAGATCACGGGGCTTGAGGAAGGCGTTCTTCGAGCGGCGGAGCTCGTGCGCCGCCTTCTCCTCGGCCGTCATGTCGGCGACGTCCTTCTTGACACGCTTGCGGCGGCGGGCGTCCTTGACCTCACGGGCCGACGACTTGGCGGCCGAGAGCGTGTCGGCGATGATCGTCTTGAGCTCGGCGCTGAGGCGGGTGCGCAGGTCACGAATGCGCTCGACAATCTCGAGCGTCGTCGGGGCCGCAGAGGCCTCGACTGCGGGCGCCGCCTCGACCGCCGGAGCGGGCGCCGCAACCGGGACGACAGGGACCGTCACCTCCGTCTTGGCGGCGACAGCCTTGGTCGCCTTCTTGACCGGGGCGGGCGTTGCAGCCGGGGCAGGGGCGGCAACAGGCTCGGGGGCGGCGACCTTGGTCTTCTTCACGATCTTCTTGGTCTCGGCGGGGCTGCTCATGTTTGATACAGAGTGAGAAGTCGTTGCTGGCATTCTAACGCGGTTGTATATACTACGGGCGGGGACGACGTAAATAGATTTGAGACTGAAAATATTTGTCGCACTCTTATAACATGAGCAGCCAGGGCCTCGGATCATCCAAGAGGGGGCGCACCGTAGACAGCAGCATGGTGACCCGCAACATCAAGATTGTCGCCCAGGGGCAGGCCGACGCCACCTACGCCGACCAGCAGAAGAAGAATTGCTTTCGGCTATCGACTGCCATACTGAATGGGGGCGGCAGTTATAGCGCCCAGACGCTGGTTCGCAACAATATCGCACCCATCGTGTATCGCTACGTGCCAACGTTGATGGTTGTCGATTTATTTTCTCCGTTCAATAGTACGTCATGGACGTTCAACGGCAATGCGTCGTATTTCTACCAAGCGTCGCCGCCTAAGGATATTGTCAAGCTTCTAAATAACACGAATGGAGTTGCAGCAAGCGCATTCAACAATAATGCGTTCGTTAATGTCACCTTCCCGTTTGTGGTCTCAGAAACCTTCCGTACTCTAGCCGACGGAACGTCTCCTCCGAACGTTGTCGACGGCTTCTCTGTGGCCTTTTCTACCCTGTCTGGATTTCTTGGAGGGGGTGGAGGGTCACTCGGAATACTTGGTGGCACAACAACCCAGGCTGTCGGTATTGTTGTTAACCCTCTCGCATCATTCACACGAATCGTGTTTAACAATAGTGCTAACCCGTACCCGTCGTCCAGTGTAAGCCTTGGTCAAATCACCCAGGATATTTGCACCACGAATACCTTTGTCAAGGTTGATATTTCATACGACGGCTCCAATACAATCTCGTGGTCGGTCAGTGAAGGTGCGACCCTCCTACGCAGCAGTCAAAGTGGCATAAACCTACAATACCTGCTTGGGTCATCCAACGCATTTCTCGGAACCACCGCTGGCAGTGGCGGCAACTATCAGACGGTGGACCTCTGGGCTGCATCGTACCAAGCATATGTATGATTATACCCTAATTCCTTACCTACACACCAACAAATTTCCGGGCTTAAACCCGTCTGGAGATTTTTTGGCAAAAAGGGGGAATTAATGAAATCCTTTGAATTTGTAAAAGAAAATCAATGAATTAATTGAAAAATTCAGAGCCCGGACTTTTTGAAAACATGTCAAAAAGATTCAAAATTCAAAAAACGGCCCTCCTGGTTTGTCGTCAACGAACCTTTGCCTGACGAAGCAGCGCTGTTTGGCCCGTCGTGGCTCGGTTTGCACTTGGTTTGACGGAAACGGCCCAGCCGAAACCAAGGGTCTCCCCCAGTGAAGCATGGGTTTTCCAGTTTTCTGAGATTTTTGAATTTTTCAATTTTAAGTTTGATTCCAACTTTTTCAGAATCCAAGGGAGGGGTCACCCGGCCGTTCCGAAAACATTGTAAAAAAGGCTCAAAATTCAAAAATTGGAAATCAGAGCATACCCCCGGCTACGCAACTGCATAGTCGTATGCCGAGTGGATGAAGCTTGCAAAGGTCTTGGCGCACTTGAGATCGACCAGGACCGTCATGAGGACCGTGGCAATGTCGAGGCTCATCTGGCGATCGGTTCGGTAGGTGTGCATCATATTGCTCATATTCCTGAGAATCGTGTGGTACTTTTGGTTGGGCATGGCCGTCCAGTGCCGGGTGTCTTCGACCAGAGCGTTTACCAGAGAACACATGCTGCTGTAGCTGAGACTGATAAAGTGCTCGTGGTGCTCGGGGTGGCCGTACTCTCGCAGGACTTGGCAGACCCGCAGCCAGCGATTGTCCCGCTGATCGGCGACCAGCATCGGCGGGGGCTGGCCCTCGTGGTACAGCGGCCGTCGGTGCAGCTTTCGCAGGCGCACGAGGGTCCGCAGGCGGCACGTATCCTCCGCCGTTAGCACCGTCCTCGTATAGGGGTTGCGAATGACGAGATCGTTCTGAGACCACTGGAAAAAAGACCGCTGGTCAAACCACCAGATCTTGCCGTCTTCGACAATCGAAAAATAATTCTCGGGAGGAATCCGTTCGTCGCACGTTATGAGGTCCGAATCATTGTGACACTTTCTGCGGTCAATACAGCCCGGGCCCGCAGCGGCCACGTAGGACCGCACGAGGTAGCCCCGCACCAGGGCCTGAAACAGCCGAATGCCACGCAGAGCGCTTTTGGTCAGCCAGCAGTTCACTTTGCGGACCCGCATGTGCATTCCGCAGTAGATGAGCCCCTGAAGCGCATTCTTGGAACAGCGGGCCGTTGATTTCTTATTCTGACAAGCCAGGCACTTCATTACGCTTATTCGGATACGACACGAAAATATCACCATAAAACGGATCGGCCGTACTTGACTGGAAATATCAGCACACCAAACAAAGAAAATGGCCGCCCCCGCAACTGTCAACGTATGCAAGATCAACGTATCGGATATCACCTTCTCTGAGCCCAAGAAGAATAAGCAAGGAGGTATCTCGGTAGGCTTCAAGTATGTCAATCAGAATGTGCAGTTCCGCTTCCCCCAGTTCGCCTTCCCCGGCGGAGTGCTCGTGAAGGAGAACCAGAACAAGGACGGCAGCACGACGACGTCGTACACCATGTCGGCGAGCCTGCAGGGCTGCGACCCGTACGGAACGGAGCCGGCGGCGGGCACGGACGACGTACAGAAGGCCTACAACTTCATGCGGGAGTTTCAGGAGGCCGTGATCAAGGCTGCAACGGACAATAGTCCCAAGTGGTTTGGAAAGAAGCGTGAACTGAGTTCAGTTCGTGATTCCTTCAACAAGTTCCTGAGCGTCTCTCAGGAGAATACGTCAGAGGGCTGGGTGCCCAACGGCAAGTACCCGCCGAGCATCCGCTTCAAGCTCCCAGTGTACGACGGTAAGGTCTGTATGGACATTATCGACGACACGGGTAACGACGTGGTGGTCAGCAACCCGAGCGACCTGCCCGAGTCGTTTGGCAAGGGCTGTGCGTGCAAGATCATCGCCCAGGGCAGCATCTACGTCATCGGCCAGGCGTTTGGTCTCACGTGGAAGCCGGCGTATGTCGAGGTCAGCAAGCGCCGCCGCCAGACCGCCCGGGACTTCTTCAAGGAGGATCAGGACGACGAGGAGGCGGCGCCCGTGGTTGCCGGCGGAGCTCGGGCGGCCTTTGCAGCCGAGGACGATGACGAGGAGTACGCCGGTGGTGCTACTGCCGAGCCGCCGGTCGTCGAGGCTCCTCCTCCCGCACCCGCCCCGGCACCGGCCGCAGCAGCACCTCGTCGCCGCAAGGTAGCGTAAGCCTTGCTGTCCGACGGCGGAACGTAGATGGTTCCGTCGTCATCTGAAAACAATACGGAAAAAATAGACGAACTCTTTTTTTCATGAGGCACGCAGCCCTTATGCGCACAGAGGTCGCCGCAGCGGACGCAGATGCTTGCCGTAGACGCAGGAATTCCCATAAAGTCCGAAAGAGTGGCGATCTGGAGCTGCGTCCTCGCCCGAATCTCGGGAATGGTCGTCCACCCGTGCCGCATGCACTCGTCGTAGGCCTTTTGCGGCAGGAGATTCCAGATGGTTTCATCATAGACTTTCCAGTCTTCCTGAAATAACGTCGAGTATGGGTTATTGCGGTACCAGTAGCAGGTGTGGGCGTCAGAGGTGTGCTCAACCAGGCCGACCCGGGCATCGTCCTCGTACAGCCAGTAGACGCTGCGGCCGTCCTTGGACAGCTCGGGGTCCATGTTTCCCCGAAACACGGTGCGGCCGTCGTACTCGTACTCTTCGATTTCGGTGTTTAGGTCAAAGTCGGCGATTCCCTCGAGAACCGGATAGACTCCGTGGGGGGCTAGCATTACTTTCCCGCTCTAGAATCGAAGATATGAATTTTACGCCGAGTTTACTATAATGGAGTCGTCGGTTGCAGTATATCTGGACGATAAAAAGACCAAACGAATCTATGGGCGGCTGAATACGGCAAAATCCTACGAACTCGCAGAGTTTAAAAGCGCCGAAGCCGATCCGAAGCTCAAGGAGTGGATGGCTGCACAGAGCGCATATTTGCAGTCGGATCCTCGGCGCAAAGCCATAGTCAAGGCCTACACGTTTCATGGTGATGTTCTTGCGAATTCGTATTTACGACGGAGCCTCGATTCGCCAGACGAGATCCTCTCCAAAATTCGCAGGGACAGAACCTCCGTTCCCTTTGCATACCAGATATACGATCATTACGATTTTTTGGTCAAACAAGGGCTTGCCATGCCACCGAGGGACGCATTGATCGACAAGGATGGCACGATTCAAGGTGCGGCAATGGCGGGGGTCTTTGACGCCAATTTCGACCTTTTCATGCGAATGCCTATTCTAAACAAGCTGGTCGGCGACTATTGTCTCGAACTCTACTCTATAATTCTGAAATCGCCCAAGGCGACCCAGGACATCACGGTTTACCGGGGGCGCAAGAGCGAGCAAAGTTTGGAGCCGGGGATCCTCCGCTTCAAGGGCGACAGCTTTATCTCGACATCGATGAATGTGAATTCGGCAATGACCTTCACCGGTGGGTATGCGAAAGCCAGGTGTTGCCTTTACGAGATACTCATCCGCAAAAAGACACCATGTCTTTACATCAACGACGTATCCCGGGTGGAAAACGAGTTTGAGATTCTTTTGCCGTACAATGTAGTCTTTGTGCACAGCCCCGAAATCTTGCAGTTGACTCATAACGACGATCCCGTCTTGGTCCGAAAGATCTCGACCGACGGAATAACAGAACGCCGATTTGAAGCGACGTATATGCGTCTTGCAGGTGGGACCCGCCGAAAAATGCGCCACACCCGCCGCACCCGCCGCCGGCGTTGAACTACGTGAATGTCACCATAATTTTGACATCGTGCTTCTTGATGGACTTGGTGGCCGAGTGCGAGAGCTCGTGCCGCTTTTTACGCCCCGCACCCGACCCGGTCTTGGTCGTCGTCATGCGGGTCTCCATGTCCACGTGAATGTCATTCATGTGCTCACTCATGTACTCCAAAATATCGTCCTCAATGGCCCAAGCGAAAAAGTTGAGCTGCCCCACCGTCGTGGAAATGCCGTGAAAGTCGATGCGGTCGTGCCGGCAAAAGGGGTCAAACATGCGCTTGCTGTAGGCCTTTAAGTGCGACTTGTAGGCCAGATAGACGATGACGTGCTTGCCCGCCTTGGACATGTACGACACATTGTTCTTCTTGGCATAGTTGGTGACGAACCAGTCCAGAACCCGCAGGGAAACCTTGCCTCCGAGCGTCTCTCGCAGAATGTCGATGCGGGCAGGTGTATAAAAGCTCTCGAGACGATGGACGACCCACTGCTCTTGCGTGGCTACGACCTCTACCATTATGTAGGTCGTCCGTAATTCTCTGTAAATGTGATTGATGAAATCGGATACTCTCGCTTTCCATGAAGCCTGCTGCATAGAATAATGGAGGAGCTGTTTGCAGAGCCCATCGGATCGACCCGTGGACTCAACGGCAAGCTCAAGATCATTGCCGCCCGAGAGGGGTGCTCCTACGCCCGTCTAAAGAAGGCCGTGCTCAAAGCTCTCGATACGCCGGGGCCGGGCGGGCACACGCTGGGCGACGTCTGGGCGAGGCGCCGCAGGGTCCATCGGATTCTGAAGCTGTACGGCAAGGCCGACCAGCGCTCGGATGCGTGGCTCCAGAAGCGCAGCGAGATGATTACGGCTTCCGAAGTGACCAAGGCCTTTGCGACGGCCACGCCCTCGGCCCGAAAGGAGCTGCTCATGCGCAAAGTCTACCCTGAAAAGGGCGGCGGCGGAATGTCGTCCATGACGGCATGTCTGTGGGGCACCCAGTTCGAACCCATCGCCAAGGGTATCTACGAAGCCATTCAGGGCGGCGATGTCATCGACACGACCTGCGTCGTGCATCCTGTATATCCCTTTCTGGGCGCCTCGCCCGACGGCATTGTTCTGATGGACGACCCGATGGACCTCGAGTGGGGCAAATTGGTCGAGTTCAAGTGCCCCATCAGCCGGCCCTTTTCGCAGACGTCGGCCATTCCCGACTCGTACTACCACCAGATGCAAATGCAGATGGAGTGCACGGGCATCAACATTTGCGACTATGTGGAAATGCAGTTCAAGACGTGTACGCAGACCGCCTGGCGGACCTCGACGGCACCCTACAAGGGCGTCCTGGCCGTCTACGACAATGGCAAGATCGTCTATAAGGACGAGGACGACCCGCTGACGCCCATGGAGTGGAAGCAGACCCTCGTAGAGGACGACGTGCGGATGGTCTTTTGGACGCTGGAAAACATTCGGATCGAGCAGGTTCCTCGAGATGTCGCCTGGATGGACAAGCATCTCGAAGAGCTACGAGCATTCTGGGCCATCGTGCAAGAGTGTCGGGAGGACCCTGCTAAAATGGCGCAGTATATGCCGCCCACTGCCCCACCCGAAACCCCGTCGGCTCTCCCCGAGGCGGCGATCCCGGTCCCGGCGCCGGTTCGTGGTTCGTTACCTGGGCGTACGATGAAGCTGAATCTCGACGATGATTCTTAGACTTCCCTCGATCGAGAAACTCGGGGACTCCAAACCTCTCTTTTTGACTCCATAGGACCCCTGCGATGACGAGCACGGCGATGGCTAGGGCTAGCCAGTTCATTATACTTTGGCGAACAAAAACGGATGAAAAGATCGTCGGGACATATAACAGCAACAATGTCCAAGCTCCTCGAGATGCTCCAGCAGCGGGGCGTCGACACGACCGTATCCGAACCGCTCGACGCCAGCCCCCTTCCTGCCGAAGTAGTCAAGTACGGCGCCGCCGGCAGTGCCGTGGTGGTCTTTACCGTAAACCGCCAGCGCATCAACGAGAAGGACGTGGCGTCCTACAAGGCCTTTACGCTAAAGAGCGGCGGCACGACGGGTGTCCTGGTAGTGGCCATTCCCCCATCCGAAACAGTCCTGAACGCCGTGAGCGCCATGAGCGACGTTCTGCAGATCTTTCATGCGGCCCGGCTCGAGTACAACCCCACGCAGCACCGCAAGGTGCCCCGTCATCGGATTCTGTCGGCCGAAGAGGTGCCCAAGTACCTTGAAAAGTACAATATCGTGATTGACGACATTGTGGCTCGCATGCAAAAGGACCACATTCGGCTGGTGGCCGAGCAGCCCGTACTGCAGCAGATCGCCATGGTGCACAAGGATTACCTGCCCGTGCCCCACATTTCCTCACAGGATGCCATTGCCCGCTGGATCGGAGCCAAGCCGGGCGACGTTCTCGAAATCATGCGCAACAGCGAGACCACGGGCGGAACGCCCTACTACCGAATTTGTGTCGCAAATGTATAATGAGCGTCGACAACGCCAGCATCTTTAACAAACTTCTCGATGAATACCGATCCAACTATGTGCAGTTTGTCACTACGGGAACCGAGGCCTACCGCACGGCCTACACTCGGGCCCGAGACGCTATCCACGACATGCTTGGGCAGACGCAGGAAGTCGTGGACAAGGAGCGGCGGGATTTGCAGCACTTTGCGGGGGGATACCAGCAGGATAATGCGGACCTCGGGCAGCTGCACGATAAGGCTTCGGGCATGAGCCGAAACGCCCAGGCGATTCAGGACAAGTACGAGACGGCCCAGGAGCGGTACGACGCCTGGTTGAACGGCGGAGGCAGTGCCAAGCCCGTCGTCGACATAACTAACGGCTACGGGCTGCTCTGGCGCTTTGGGGCGCTGATGGTCCTGCTCGTCCTGGTGTTTTTGATCGGATACTACAATCCCACCGGCGGCGTCTACCGCCCGGCACCCTACTATGGCAACCCCTTTGCGGGCTTTTTTCCGTCGGCAGTGCCAGGCACGCCAGGCACGCCCCAGATGGGGTCGCCGGCCAGCTTTATGTCGAGCCCCGCCCCGAGGCGAGGACTGTTTAGTAGCCCGTAGGCACTTCGGGAACGACGGATTCGACAGCAGCAGCGCTCCCCCCAATATTGAAGCTCACGACGACAAAGAGAATAAAGTCAATCACCAGAAGCACGAGGACGGCGATAATGTAGGCATAGTACGTGTATTTTTGGGCCGTGGTGTCGGACTGGCTGCTACCGTAGACGATCTGAAGGCGGGTGAGCTCGTCCCGGCTGGCCCGAAAGTCATCCAGCTGCCGCTTGTACATTTCGAGATCTTCTCGCAGCCCGTCGATCGTATCCTCCGAGTACTCTTCGAGCTTGGCGTTGCCCCGCTTCCACGCTTCGAGAATGGTGAGAACTGCATTCTGTAGGCGCTGGTTCTGGTTCTCGAGAGCGTCGAGGGCCCGCTTGCGCTCCTCGCCAGACTTGTATGCGGCCAAGCGCACGAGTTCCATGTATCCGTCTTTGACTGTCCGATACGAGTCCATTATATTATGTTCTACAAAAGTAATGATATCTTCGATCTTGATTGGAACCACGACTGGGTCTCCCGGCCAGAGCTGCCAGACAAGCTGCCTAAACTATGTTCCGCCCGTCAAGAAGCTGGCGACCATGAACTCGTCCGACCTGACCCGCATTCGCCGTCTCCGAGCCATTTCGTCAACGACCCCGTTTCCGACAGCCAACTACAGCCAGCGGCCGATGGACTATGAGCAGCTGCAAAACCTGACGCTCGCCAACCGGGTCAAGATCCCAGTAGCCGTCTTCCTCGGCCAAAATTCCCAGTGAGTAAGATAATGAGCGGGTTCGTCAACGACTTTATAGAATCAAGTTCAAAGCTGACCCAGTACGTGCGGCGACAGCTGGAAAAGGCTGGCCTCTGGACCAACGTTCCCGGTGGGCTCGTAAAGATCGCTTCCTCTCCCGCTGGATACGTGTGGGGCTACAACTCGGACAATACCGTATTCTCGTGCAAGGAGCCATGCACGGGAGGCTGGGCGCCATACGGAGTTATCACGGGAGACGTGGTCCGGTATGCGGATATTCAGTGCGACAACCTCTACGTCTACGTCTTGGTCATTGGATCGTCAACTCAGCCGGCAGGAGACTATTCCAACAACCGGATTGCTATTCGACCGGTAGACGGTTCGGGCGCATGGCGGTTCGTGCGGACGCCCGGCAAGGACGCTGCCCGACAGACGTCTCTGGCGGTGAGCGACTCATTTCTTTTTGTGACGGGCAGCGGATGTGCCAAGCCGTGTGCGACCGAGTCCTGGGTCCCGATACCCATGGACGAGAGCGTATCTCTCCTACATGCCAGCACGAACCACACGTACGAGACGATTTACGACTCGACGAGGAACCCAATCAATAAGCGATCTGACGCATCGGCGCAGGCGGGATGGGAAGAACTGAGAGGACTCAAAAATGTCGTTCCGTCGGCCGTGGAGTCGGACAATACGGCCATCTACGGTACCAAATCGGGCCGGCCTGTGCGCTGCGTGCCTCCGTACAAGGACGAGGAAAGCTGCAAGCCGCTGGATACGGGCGGTCGGGAGCCCACGAGCATATCGGTCAACCCTTCAAACAACACTCTGTACATGACGACGGTGGAGCCAGGCCCGAGCGGCAACATCTTTCAGCGGCTCGACACGGACAATGGTCCCGAAGTCGTGGCGCATGCTGATATGGTCGGCCGCCAGCTCGATCGGGACGTCAATTCGCTGGGCGGCGAGATCCGAATCCAGGATGCAGAAATCATGGCGGGAGATGCCCTGCGAGAAGCCAGCCAAGTCATCGGCGAGGCCACCAACCTCGATGGACCGCTCGAGGATACCATGCAGGAGACGCAGAAGCTCCGCAGCGAGATTCGCAATATGACGCAGACGGCCTCGGGATATGCGCTCGGTCTGCTGCCCCTGCAGATTCTCGTGGGGACTCTGGCAGTGTTGCTGGCAGTGTTTCTTCTTGCGGGGCTGTTCCTGCCTGCGAGCGTGACGATTGCGCTGGGCGTGCTCATTCTGGCGGGCGGATTCGGTGCAGCAATATACTTTGTGGTCAATAAGCAAGAATGATCGACGCAGCGGGCGACGAGACCAGGCGAAAGGAAGCAGAGCTGACCAAGGCCTTTGAATTTTACCAAAGTGCGGCACGGAACAAGGATCAGGAGCCCGAGATCTTTGAAGGGGCGAGGATCCGCTACTTTGCCCTCAAGAACGGCGACGCCTGGCTGCAGCAGGAGAAGAAGCGGGTTCAGTCGCAGAAGATTGACCCCGAGGTGGACAGCTACCGAAAGCAGTACGAGATGCTGCAGGCCGAAGCCGGCATTCAGAAGGGGTATACCGATTCGGTCGCCCAAGTGCGGGACAAGCAGTCCTCGATGAAGAACCAGCTCACGAACAATGTCGATTTTCTGGGAAATCTCCTCGACGAAAAAGAAGCCAAGCTGTCGGCTTATAACCGCTACATTGAGATGACGGCGCCCGATGTGGTCAATACGGTCAAGGAGGTGGAGGCCATTCCGCTGGTCACGTACTTTGCGGGCTTTCCAGCGTCGTTTCTGACGGTCATGGACGTGGTTCTGGCCGTCCTCATTCTCGTGGTCCTCTTTTTGGCGTACTATAAGGGTCGAGACGTGGTGCGGGGAATTCTGGCTCGGCTGGGAGCTATATGAGCAGCAGGTGTTCGTAGGTTGTTGTAATCCAAGTGTTTTCCACGTAGACGCAGACATTTCCGAGGGGCCAGATCATGCGGACGTACGCTCCGGCCCGCTTATCAAAGGTGATGAGGCTCTCGAAGCTGTCGTACCAGACGACGGTATCGTGCGGATCGATCACTATGCGGTGGCTCCCCGTGGGGCTCCCCGTGGTGTAGAACTGGAAGCCCGCCCAGTGGTCGGGTCGGAACCCCACGATCCCAGCAGTCGGCGCCGAGACTTCCGTCCAGGTCTCGGTCGCAAAGAACGGGACCCACACGTAGGAGAAGCGGGTAAAGGGTACGGCCGTCGACATGCTGCGAGGAACGTCGTGAAGTTCAAACATGAACTTGACGTCGTGGTCTTTCGACAACTCTTTCGACAATTCATGAGCCATGGAGAGAATCATCTTACCGGCGAGACCGAGACCTCGCTTATCGGGAATGACGTAGTTGAGGGTCACGTAGACCATGCGGGTGGAGCGCTCGAATGCGGAGAGAACGCCCGGTTTGGCCACGAGCGTCGCCGAGCCGTCGATCCAGATGAGGTAGTCTTGGTCGTGGAGGGGCGTGCGGACGGTGGAAAAGGCGTGAGACCATATTTCGAGCGCCCAGGCCTTGACGGCAGAATCGACGTCCTTCCAGAGAGCCACGTGCACGTCCTCCGAGCGGGGATAGACGTACCCGGGCTGAATGCATTCGAGGTCGGCGGCGGGAGGCATGTCTCGCCGTTGGATTGGAAGATCCTTCCACATTTCTTACATAGATACAAGAGAGGCAATGTGGTGGTTTATTCTTATCCTGGCACTGCTCGGCCTCTGGCTGGTTGCGAACATGAATCACTATTCCTCACTGCACGAGGGGTTCGACAGTGATACCAAAAAAGAGGACGGAGCCCCGACCGAGGAGCGGCACGATTACGAAGCGATCTACGACGACTTTTATGCGGGGGTGTACGACAAGCTCTTTGAGACGCCGGGGTTGATTTCGTTTCAAAAGGCCTCGATTCGAGAGTATGCACTAAACGAGTGGGCGAAAAAGGAGGTCAAGCTGCTGGACGTGTGCTGCGGAACGGCGCCGCTGGCCGAGTGGCTCTGTAGCGAGGACGTGGACGTCGTGGGCGTGGACCAGTCGGAGGCCATGCTGAAAAAGGCGAGAGGCAAGTGCAAGTCGGCCCGATTCTATAAGGCGGACGTCACGAGGGCCGAGACGTTTACCCCCAAGACCTTTTCGCACGCCATTATGCTGTACTTTTCAATCTACCAATTCTCGAATCCCAAGATGGTTCTCGATAACATTTACTCGTGGTTGAAACCCGGAGGCATTTTCGTTCTGCATTTGGTGGACCCGAACAAGTTCGACCCGATTCTGCCGGCGGCGTCACCCTTCATGGCGTTTTCGCTGCAAAAGTACAGTACGGAACGGGTGATTGACTCGGACATCTTTTTCGACAAGTTCAAGTACAAGAGCCGGTTCGTGAAGGAACCCGATGATGAAAAAGCGAGGTTTGAAGAGGTCTTTGAGTTCAAGGACCCGCACCGGTATATCGAGAACGTGCACCAGCTGTACATGCCGGGGATACCCGAGATGCTGGACATTTTGCAGTCAAGCGGATTCTCGAGGCACGAGATGGTGGACATGACGCCCGTGGGGTACGAATACCAATATCTTATCTACCTATCCAAATAAATGGGCGACCGAACTATCGCTGGCGGGGATACCAGTCAGTCCACATCGACATGGGCGTCTTATCCTGCGACCCAGTCTATGAACATGAACGGGCAAGGAATCGCCAACTTGCAATCCCTCACTCTACAGCCTGGGGGAGGGGGAACTTATGGGCAGGTTTTGACGACTGACGGCGCTGGAAATCTCTCGTGGATGGATGTGAGTGGCGGCGGGGGAGGTGCAAGGGGTGCGACGGGAGCTACGGGCGCTACAGGTGCTAGTGGTGTAACCGGAGCTACGGGCGCCACGGGTGCTAGTGGTGTGACGGGAGCTACGGGCGCCACGGGTGCTAGTGGTGTGACGGGAGCTACGGGCGCCACGGGTGCTAGTGGTGTGACGGGAG
>Ga0114972_10000004_pt1 | contig 142883 bp, 117 predicted proteins | sample M_140807_EF_Meta_FD_87354 | JGI IMG/M metagenome (GOLD analysis project Ga0114972, IMG submission 87354) | Freshwater microbial communities from Lake Montjoie, Canada to study carbon cycling - M_140807_EF_MetaG | ecosystem: Environmental > Aquatic > Freshwater > Lake | place: Lake Montjoie... | reverse complement strand
GAGAAGTCTGGTGGTGAGAAGTCTGGTGGTGAGAAGTCTGGTGGTGAGAAGTCTGGTGGTGAGAAGTCTGGTGGTGAGAAGTCTGGTGGTGAGAAGTCTGGTGGTGAGAAGTCTGGTGGTGAGGGGGGCGCCGGCCAGCCGCGAGAGCAGGCGGACGGTGTCCCTTCTGGAGATGCTTCGTCTCCGACTGGCAGTGGTGGGTGGGCCGGAGGTGACGGCACGAAGCGGCCCGAGCAGGCCGCAGCACCGGACGGGCCGCCGCCTTCGAAGGAAGTGGAGTGGGGGGAGCAGGATCTCTCGAATGCCCGCAACGCCGCCGATCTGGCGATCGAGCATCTGCGAGACGCCGTGGCATCCGGCCGAAGCGACATGCTCGACGAACTTGGCTGGACCCGCGACCAGGCCCGGGCGTTTCTCGATCGCTGGGAGGCGATGCGGCGGCTCTCGGAGAGCAGCGATCCGGTCGCTCGGGCCGACTTCGAGCGGGCCGTTCGCAGCCTCGGCCTGCGGCCCGATGGCGTGCGAAGTTCCCGCGACGTCCCGACGGACGTGAAGGGCGGGCAGGCGGAAGGCCGCCGCAGTCGGCCGCCGAGTGATTACCGTGAGCAGTTCAAGGCCTACACGCAGGGCACCTCGGGAGAGTGACGTTGCTGTTCGACGGTCCACGGTATCTGGCGGCCTTCGGCCCCAAGCGGGTGCCACACTGCTTCACCGACGTGCTCATTCTCGGGGGCGGACTCGCGGGCCTGCGGGCGGCACTGGCGGTCGATCCACGGCTTGCGGTGACCGTGGTCACGAAGGACGACCTGCAGGCCTCGTCGAGCCAATGGGCCCAGGGGGGCATCGCCGGCGTCGTCGATCCCGAGGACCGCTTCGACAACCACGTGGCCGACACGCTCGCCGCCGGGGGCGGGTTGTGCCACGAGGACGTCGTCGATTCCGTGATCCGTGAGGCGCCGGCCCGGATCGCGGAACTGATCGCCTGGGGCACCCGCTTCGACGAGCGTGACGGATCGCTCGACCTCGGCCGCGAGGGGGGCCACAGCCACCATCGGATCGTGCATGCGCTCGGCGACGCCACGGGCCGCGAGGTGATGCGGGCGGTGATCGAGCGGACCCGCAGCCTCGACAACCTCGAGGTCTGGCCCGACACCTTCACGATCGACCTGCTCACCAGCGAGGGCAGGTGTCGCGGCGCGCTCGTCTGGAACAAGGCTCACGGCAAGACGCTGGTCTGGGCCCGGCGCACGATCCTGGCGACGGGCGGGGCGGGGCAGCTCTATCGGGAGTCGACGAACCCGGACGGGGCCAGCGGCGACGGTCTCGCGGTCGCCTGGCGGGCCGGTGCCTGCCTCCGCGACATGGAATTCATGCAATTCCATCCGACCGTGCTCTACATCGCCGGCGGAGCCAGAAGCCTGATCACCGAGGCCGTGCGGGGCGCGGGGGCCCACCTGGTCGATCGCGACGGCAGGAGGTTCATGCCGGAGTTCGATCCGCGGGCGGAACTGGCGCCGCGGGACGTGGTCTCGCGGGCGATCAATGTCGTCATGCAACGCACCCACCACTCCAACGTCTACCTCGATCTCTCCCACCTCGATCCGGCGGTCGTGCTGCGAAAGTTTCCCGGCATGGCCCAGATCTGCGCCAAGTTCGGCCTCGATCTGGCCAGGGACCGGATCCCCGTCCGTCCCGGTGCCCACTACATGATCGGAGGCGCGATGGTCGATGCCGTCGGCCGCACCACGCTGCCCGGGCTGTTCGCCGCCGGCGAGGTGACCTCGAGCGGCCTGCACGGGGCCAACCGGCTCGCCAGCAACAGCCTGCTCGAAGGGCTCGTCTATGGGGCACGGGCGGGGCGGCAGGCGAGCGACGAGGTGCTGGCCTCGGCCGCCGACGACGTCTTTCGCGTGCCGGAGGTTGCGAATCCGAGGGTGGCTGACACCGGCAACGGCACGCTCGACCTGGCCGACATACGCAACTCGCTCCGCAGCCTGATGTGGCGGCATGTCGGCGTCGAGCGGTCGGGCGATTCCCTGGCCGAGGCCCTCGACACCGTCGAGGGCTGGTGCCGCTATGTATTGCCGCGGCAGTTCGGCGACCCGCAGGGATGGCAGCTGCAGAACATGCTCGAGGTGGCCAGGCTCATGATCCGCTCCGCCATCGAGCGGCAGGAGACCCGGGGCGTCCACGTGCGCCGGGATTTTCCGCTGCCGGACGAACGCTGGCTGGGGCACATCTGCTGGCAGCGGGGCCGGCCCGAGGCCTTCCTGGCAGGCCGTGGGATTGCCTGATTCGGCGTCCATGGGCAAAAATCCTGGCACGTTATCATGTGGATCATCGCCCGAAGTTGGGCGACGACCTTGTTCCCGTCAGCAGAACGAACCATGCCGGAAGCACAGACGAGCGGCCCCGAGGCCATGATCGAGGCGGATCGCCTCACGAAGTACTACGGTTCCTTCATCGCGATCGAGGATGTCTCGTTCCGCGTGCCGAGGGGCGAGGTGGTGGCGTTTCTCGGCCCCAACGGCGCCGGCAAGAGCACCACGATGAAGATCCTCACGGGCTATCTCGCACCGACCTCTGGCACGGCCAGGATCGCCGGCCACGACATGTCGACCGACCGGCTCGCCGGCGCGGAACGGCTCGGCTATCTGCCGGAGAACGGCCCGCTCTATCCCGACATGACGCCCCGCAGCCTGCTCGAATTCTTCGCCGATGCCCGCGGGCTCTCCCGCAGCCGGCGGGAGGAGCGGATCGAGGCCGTCGTGCGGCAGTGCGAACTCGGCAGCGTGATCGGCAAGGCGATCGGCAAGCTCTCCAAGGGCTTCAGGCAGCGTGTCGGCATGGCCCAGGTGCTGCTGCACGAACCGGACGTGCTGATCCTCGACGAGCCGACGAGCGGTCTCGACCCCAATCAGATCCGCGAGGTTCGCGAGACGATCCGCAGGCTCGGCGAACGAAAGACGATCCTGCTCTCGACCCACATCCTTCAGGAGGTCGAGGCTCTGGCCGACCGCGTGATCCTGATCGCGGAGGGCAGGCTGAGGTTCGACGGCACGCCCGCCGAACTCCGCAGCGAGGGCCGCAACCTCGACGAGCGGTTCTACGAACTCACCCGGTCGGCCTGAGTAGGCCCGTGCCGGCAGTGTCGGCGACCGCGACTCCGCGGCCGCCGATGATGATCCGACTGGCAGACGTTGAACGAGGAGTCAGACGACGATGAAGTGGCACGTGCTCGACGCCGTTTTCAAGCGGAACTTCGTGGCCTACTTTTCCAACCCCACGGGCTACGTCTTCATCTGCGTGTTCGTGCTGCTGGGATCGCTGGCCGCCTTCTGGCCGCCGGAGTTCTTCAACTCCAACCTGGCCAACCTCGACCAGCTCAACCGCTACCTGCCGTTCATCCTGCTGGTGTTCGTTCCGGCGATCACGATGAGCGTCTGGGCGGATGAACGCCGGCAGGGCACCGACGAGCTGCTGCTGACGATTCCGGCGAGCGACTGGGAGGTGGTGTTCGGCAAGTATCTGGCCACGGTCGGCATCTACACCGTGGCGCTGCTCTTCTCCTGCATCTGCAACGTGATCATCCTGCTCCGCTGGGGCACGCCCGACGGCGGACTGTTTCTGGCCAACTACCTCGGCTACTGGTTCGTCGGCCTGGCAATGCTGGCCATCGGGATGGTGGCCAGCTTCCTGACCAGCAATCTGACGGTCGCGTTCATCCTCGGGCTGGCGCTCAACGCGCCGCTCGTGATGGCCGATCAGGCCGGGGCCGTCATGGGGCCGAAGCTGGCCGAAAGGCTGCGGGGCTGGAGCCTCGCGGAGCACTTCTCCGATTTCGGCCGCGGCGTCCTGAGCCTCTCGTCGATCGCCTACTTTCTCGGCATCGTGGCGGTCTGTCTCTACGTCACCATGGTTTTGATCGGCCGGCGGCACTGGACGGGGCGTCGCGACGGCCCGCAGATCGGCCTGCACTTCGTCGCCCGCACCCTCGGGCTGGCGGCCGCGGCAATCGGCGCCGTGCTGGTCTGTCGTTCGGTCGACGTGCGGGCCGACCTTTCCGAGGAGAGGATCAGTTCGCTCGCCCCCGACACCCGGAAGTTGCTGGCGAACCTCGACACGGACCGGCCGATCAGCATCACGGCCTACGTCAGTCCGACCGTTCCCGAGGACTACACCCAGACCCGCCTCAACCTGCTCAACATGCTGCGGCAGTTCCAGCGGCTCGCCGGCGGGAAGGTGAAGGTGGATGTGATTCCCACGGAGCCCAAGACCGACGCGGCGGCGCTTGCCAGCCAGCAGTTCGGAATCGAGCCTGTCACCGTGCTCTCGCGGGTTCGCGGAACCTACCGCGACGAGGAGATCTTTCTCGGCTGTGCGGTCACGAGCGGGCTGGAGAAGGTCGTGGTGCCGTTCTTCGACAAGGGCACGCCGGTCGAATACGAGCTGATCAGGTCGGTCTGCACGGCGGCCCAGCAGAAGCGGAAGCGGCTCGGCGTTCTGACCACCGACGCCGAGCTGTTCGGCGGCTTCGACATGATGAGCGGCCAGCAGCGGCCGCGGCAGCCGCTCGTGGACGAACTCGAGAAGCAATACGATGTCGTGCAGGTCGACCCGTCCGCGCCGATCACCGAGAAGTACGACGTTCTTCTGGCGGTGCAGCCGTCGGCCCTGGGGCCTGAGCAGATCGGGAATCTTGTGGCGTCGGTCAGCGCAGGCCAGCCGATCGCCATCTTCGAAGATCCGCTGCCTGTGCTGATGCAGAACGTTCCCGGCACCTCGCAGCCGCGGCGCGGTCCGGGTGGACCGATGGCGATGTTCCAGCCGCAGGGTCAGCCCAAGGGGGACATCAACCTCCTCTGGCAGGCGCTCGGCGTGAGACTCTCGGCCGGCGCGGGTCGGCCGGCGATGGGGCAGGTCGGTTCCGCACCCTACGTCGTCTGGCAGGACTACAACCCCCATCCGAAGCTCGAACTGCCCGGCGAGTTCGTGTTCATCGACGCCGACATGAGCCAGGGTTCCGCCGCCGCAGGAGGATTCAGCCAGGCGGAGGTGATCACCTCCGGCCTCCAGGAGGTACTGTTTCCGTTTCCCGGAGCGCTCTCCAAGGACGACTCGGCCGACGTGAAGTGGACGCCGCTGGTGCGGACGGGCGTGCGATCGGGCACGATCGAGGTCGAGCAGGTGATGGGCAACCGGGGCGACATGCGTCAGCTTCGCGTCTTCGAGAAGCCCGGCAAGGAGGCGATGGTGCTCGCGGTCGCAATCGAGCGGAAGGCCTCCCGGGCCGCCGCCCTCGAAGGTGATGCCGCCGCCAAGCCGGCCGCCGAGACGGCCACGATCCGTGCCGTCGTCGTCGCCGACATCGACCTTCTCGACGGCAGGATCTTCGGCCTGCGGAACCGGCCCGACGAGGTGTTCGGGCTCGACTTCGACAATGTCACCTTCGCGCTCAACCTGCTCGATTCACTCGCCGGCGACGATCGCTTCCTCGAGATCCGCAAGCGAAAGCCCAGGCACCGGACCCTGGAGCGGATCGAGGACACCGTCGCCGCCGCCCGGGAGCAGGCCGACGAGGAGCGGCAGAAGTTCATTCAGAAGTTCGACGAGGCTGAGCGGGAGGCGAACGCCGCGATGCAGAAGGAGGTCGGCGAATTCGAGAAGAAGATCAAGGAGATGGAGACCGCCGGCGACGCCGACCCGCAGGCGGCCATGCAGGCCGTCCAGCAGCTCGCCAGCCGCCAGCGGCTCGCCCAGCGGCGGCTCGACACCAAGATCGAGCAGCTCAAGCGGACCCGGGATTCGGAGGTCGAGGCCGTCGAGCGGCAGCTGGGGGCGAAGGTCCGACAGGAGCAGGACAGGCAGAAGTGGCTGGCCGTGCTGCTGCCACCGATCCCCCCGCTGGTGGTCGCCTTCTTCGTCTATTTTCGCCGTCGGGCGCTCGAGCGGGAGGGCGTCTCGAAGGCGCGGCTCCGGTGAGCGGGCGATTCAGAACCAGGAACCGATCCAGTCAGGAGTGAGACGATGAACGTGCAGGAATCGAACGACGGTCTTTCCGCGGCGATGCGGCGGACGCTGCTGTTTCTCGCCGGCGGCATCGGCATGCTGATGCTGGGCGTCTGGGCGCAGCCGCGGTTCACGCCCCGCAGGACCGAGACGGCGGAACAGCGGGTGCTGTTTCCGGAACTTTCCGACGCCTCCAAGGCCGCCAGCCTCGAGATCGTGAAGTACGACGAGGAACTGGCCACGCTCTCGCCGTTCAAGGTGGTGCAGTCGGGAGGCGTCTGGGTGCTGCCGTCCCATCAGAACTATCCGGCCGACGCCAAGGAGCATCTCGCGGCGGCGGCGACCGAGCTGGTCGACGTCAAAGCGCTCGATGTCGTCAGCACATCGCCCGCCGATCACGAGACCTTCGGCGTGATCGAGCCCGACCCGGACAAGATCAAGCCGGGCATGACGGGCATCGGCGAACTGGTCGAGGTTCGCGATGCGGCCGGTACGAAGCTGGCAAGGCTCGTGATCGGCAAGCAGGACAGGCGTCCCACCTCCGCAGACACGGGCGGCCGCAGCCTGCGGTTCGTCCGCAAGGCTGGGCAGGATCCCGTCTACCGGATCGAGATCGACACCTCGAAGTTCACCACGCGTTTCGACGACTGGATCGAGAAGGACCTGCTCAAACTTTCTCCCTGGGACGTCCGTCGGCTCGTCCTCGACGACTACTCGCTCGGGGCCGTCGAGTCGGGGGGGCGGATTCGGGTCGAGCAGCAGAAGAAGAACCGGATCGATCTCGCCTACGACGACAAAGACGCGAAGTGGTCGATCGTCAAAATGGAGGCGTTTGGCGAGGACAACAAACCGAAGGAGGAGAAGCTTCCCGAAGGCGAGGAATTGGCGTCCGGCAAACTGAACGACCTGCGGAACGCCCTCGGCGATCTCAAGATCGCCGACGTGGTCCGAAAGCCCGCCGGCCTGAGCGCCGATCTCAAGGCAGCCGAGTCGTTCAGCGGAGATCCGGAGGCGGTGGCCTCGATGCAGCAGCGCGGCTTCCTCCCGCTCACCTCCGGCGACATCCTCTCGACCGACGGCGAGACGATCGTCGGCATGAAGGATGGCGTCGAATACGTGCTCCGTTTCGGTGCGGCCACCAGCCTGGCCGAAGACGACCCCAAGGACAAAGCTGATTCCGCAGCCGAGACTGACGGTGGGGCGGGTGAGACCTCGGGCAGGTATCTGCTCGTGATGGCGCGATTCAACGACAGCCTGCTGGAGAAGCCGGTTCTCGAGCCGCTGCCCGAGATGCCGAAGGAGGCGGACGATCAGGCCGCGGGGAAGGACGCCAAGGATTCGAAGAAGGAGGACGATGCGGCCGCCAAGCTCAAAGAGGCGGACGAGAAGGAGGCCAAGGCCCAGGCCGCGATCGAGGAGAAGCGGCGGGTCGAACGGGAAAACCGCCGCAAGCAGGACGCCTACGACGACGCCGTCAAGGCGGCCCAGAAGCGGGTCCGGGAACTGAACAACCGGTTCGCCGATTGGTATTACATCGTTTCGGAGAAGGAGTACGACACGATCCACCTCACCCGCGAGGGTGTCGCCCAGAAGAAGGCCGTGGAGCCGGAACCGCCGAAGTGAGACTCGCGGACCGGATCGGGCAGCTCTGAGGCGGGGCCCCGGTGGAACCCGGCCCTGCGAGTTTCGTCGACCCTGCTAGGATGTTCGGGCCCAAGCCCGTGCCCCCTCTCTGGCCCCGATGTCCGACATTCTCACCTCGCCGCGACGCTCCCGCTTCGGACGGGCCACCGGATTCAGAGTGCTCGGCATCGGCGCCGCCGTGCCCGGGCACGTGGTGACCAACGCCGATCTGGCCAGGCTGGGCTGCGACCCGCAGTGGATCATCGAACGGTCGGGGATCCGCGAGCGGCGGCACGCCCCGCCCGAGATGGCCACCAGCGACCTCGCGACAGCCGCCGGTGCGGCCGCGATCGAGGCTGCAGGCATTGACCGGGGAAACGTCGACCTGCTCGTCCTCGGCACCTTCACGCCCGACATGTGCATCCCATCGACCGCCTGCATCGTGCAGGAGAAGCTCGGCCTCGATGCCGCGGCCATGGACGTCACGGCCGCCTGTGCGGGTTTCGTCTACGCCCTGGTGACCGCCGCCAACTTTCTCGCCGCCGGTTCGAGCCGGCTGGCCCTCGCCATCGGGGCCGACACGAACTCCCGGGTCGTCGATCCGAACGACATCAAGACCTGGCCGCTGTTCGGCGACGGCGCGGGGGCGGTTCTCCTCGGCGGCGGTGACTCGGGCCCCGACGGCGGATCCGGTCTGCTCTCGTTCTCGCTCGGATCTGACGGCCGTGGGGCCGGACTGTTGGCCTGCCCGATGAGCGGCTCGCGGCAGCCGATCAACGCCGAGGGGGCCGCCCGTGGTGAACAGTTCATGCGGATGGACGGCCGGGCCGTGTTCAAGTGGGCGATCCGGCTCGCGGAGGAGAACATCCGCGAGGTCGTGGAACGTTCGGGCCTCTCGCTCGACGCGATCGACATCTTCATCCTCCATCAGGCAAACGCCCGGATCATCGAGGGGGCGCGGACGGCGCTCGGCATCTCAGAGGAGAAATTCCTCGTCAATCTCGACCGCTACGGCAACACCTCGAGCGGCTCGATCCCTCTGGCGATGAACGAGGCCTGGCAGTCGGGCAGGATCGGGCCGGGGAGCACGGTGGTCGTCTGCGGATTCGGCGGCGGCCTCGCCTGGGGCAGCGCCGTCTGGAAGCTCTGACGGTCCACGTTCAGATCCACAACCGAGGAAATTCGATGAGCCAATCCATTGCCGAAAAGAGACTGCTCCCCCGGCGGGACGTGCCCGTCGCCGACACCTGGGACCTGTCGAGCCTGTTCTCGACCGCAGCCGACTGGGAGGCGGCCCTCGTCGAATGGGAGGGCCGGATCGCCGGATATGACGCCTTCGCCGGCACACTTGGCTCGTCGGCGGAACGGCTGGCGGAATGCCTGCGGTTCGACGTCGAGATGGACCGGGCCGGAGACCGGATCGGCACCTACGCCCATCTCCGGGCGAGCGAGGATCAGGCCGCGGCCGACGCCCAGCGGATGACCGGCCGGTTTCAGCATCTCGCCACCCGGGCGGGCGAGAGGGCGAGTTTCATCCGTCCTGAGATCATGGCGATCCCGCCCGCCACGCTCGCGGCCTGGATCGAACTGCCGCCACTCGCACCCTACCGGCTGCTGATCGAGCGGATCGTGCGAACCCGGCCGCACGTGCTCTCGGAGCGGGAGGAGCGGCTGCTGGCGATGCAGGGCAACTTCGCCGGCACGGCGGGCCGGGTGTTTCGACAGTTGACCGATGCCGACATGAAGTTTGGCAGCGTGATGACGGGGGACGGCCAGCGGTTGGAACTCTCCAACGCCACCTTCACCACGCTGCTCCATGACGGATCGCGGGAGGTTCGGAAGACGTCCTTTCATCAGTTCTACGACCAGTACGAGGCCCATGCGAACACGCTCGCCGCCACGCTCTCCGGATCCGTCGAGCGGGACGTCTACGCGGCCAGGGTGCGAAATCACCCGACCGCGGTCGAGGCCGCACTGTTCGCCGACCACGTGCCGATTGCCGTCTACGACCAGCTGATCGCCGCCGTCCGGGCCAGCCTGCCGGTCGTCCACCGGTATTACGACATCCGCAGGCGGATCATGGGACTCGACGAGATCCACCACTACGACTGCTACGTCCCCCTGGTGCCCGAATTGGAGCGGAGGCACAGCTGGGACCAGGCCGTGGATCTGGTCTGCGAGTCGCTGGCGGCCCTCGGGCCCGACTACTGCGGCCGTCTGAAGCGGGGCCTCTCCGGCCGCTGGTGCGACCGCTATCCGAACGCCGGCAAGCAGTCCGGGGCCTTCAGTTCCGGCACCTACGACTCCGATCCCTACATCCTGATGAACTATCAGGAAGATGTGATCGAGCACGTCTTCACGCTCGCGCACGAGGCGGGCCATTCGATGCACACCCGGCTTTCCGCCGACGCCCAGCCCTATCAGTACTCCGGCTACACGATCTTCGTGGCCGAGGTGGCGAGCACCTTCAACGAGCAGCTCCTGACGCGGCAGCTGCTCGCCCGCGCGGTATCCCCCAAGGAACGGGCGGCGATCATCGTCCGCGAGATCGATTCGATCCGGGCCACGATCGTCCGCCAGACGATGTTCGCCGAGTTCGAACGAAAGACGCACGCCTCGGCCGAGGCCGGGGAGCCGCTCACCCTGGAGCGGATCCGGTCGATCTACCGTGAGCTCCTCCAGGCCTACTTCGGCCCCCGGTTCGCGATCGATCCCCAGCTCGAGATCGAGTGCCTGCGGATTCCCCACTTCTACAACGCGTTCTACGTCTACAAGTATGCGACCGGCCTGTCGGCGGCGATCACGCTGGCGAGGAAGGTGTCGGAGGGGGACGCGGCGGACCTTCGGGCATACATGGCGTTTCTGCAGGGGGGCTGCTCGAAGTGGCCCCTCGATCTGCTGCGGGACGCAGGCGTCGACCTCGAGAAGCCGGAGCCCGTCGCCACGGCCCTCGCCCAATTCGGCCGGCTGGTCGACGAACTCGAGACCCTGCTCTGATCGCGTGCCACCATGATTGACGTCATTTTCAAGGTCGTGGTCGTCGGCCGGCCGAACGTCGGCAAGTCGAGCCTGTTCAATTGGCTGGTGGGCAAGCGGATCGCGATCGAGGATCCGACCGCGGGCGTGACCCGGGACCGACTCGTGCAGCGGATCGACCTCGACGGTCGGATCGTCGACCTCGTCGACACCGGCGGCATGGGGTTCGACGACCCCGACGGACTCACCGGCCAGATCGACCGCCAGATCGAGGCCGGCCTGTCGTCGGCGTCGCTCGTGCTGTTCGTGGTCGAGGTCCGCAGCGGTCTCCTCCCGGCCGACCGGGAGGTGGCGGCCCGGCTCAGAAAGTCGGGGGCCAGCGTGCTCCTCGTCGCCAACAAGGCCGACGATCCGAAGTTCGACGTCCAGGCCCACGAATTCGACGCCCTCGGCTTCGGCGAGCCGATCGTCGTGAGCGTGAGGCAGAACCGCAACCGCGACGACCTCGTCGAGGCGATCCTCGAGCGGCTGCCCGAGGCCTGGCCCGAGGAGGCGGAGCAGGCGGAGCTTCCGGAGATGAAGCTGGCGATCGTGGGCCGAAGGAACGTTGGCAAGAGCACCTTCGTCAACGCGCTGGCCCACGAGGAGCGGGTGATCACGAGCCCCGTCGCCGGCACGACCCGGGACAGCATCGACGTACGCTTCGAGGTCGACGGCCACTCGTTCCTCGCCATCGACACCCCCGGCCTGCGACGGGCGAAGAGCCGCAAGAGCGACATCGACTTCTACTCCACCCATCGGGCCCAGCGAAGCATCCGCCGGGCCGACGTCGTGCTGCTGTTCTTCGACGCCTCGGAGCCGATCGGAAAAGTGGACAAGCAGCTCGCCGAGGCGGTGGTCGACGACTCGAAGCCGGTCGTGCTCGTGGTCAACAAGTGGGACCTCTATGCGGGGGATGTGAAGCAGAAGGAGTGGGTCGAATACCTGCGGGAGACCTTCCGCACGATGCCCTGGGCTCCGGTGGAATTCGTCACGGCGACGAGCGGACGCAACGTCAAGGCGGTCGTCGACACGGCCCAGCGGCTCTTCCGCCAGAGTCAGACCCGCGTGCCGACCGCCAAGCTGAACACGATCATCCGCGGGGCGATCGAGGCCAACCAGCCGCCGGCGGACACCCGCGGCCGCCCCGTGAGGATCTTCTACGCCACGCAGGTGGAGACCGGCCCTCCGACGATCGTGCTCTCGACGAGCGCCCCGAAGAGTGTCTCGGAACCCTACCGCCGCTACCTGCTCGGCGTCCTCCGCAAGCACACGCCGTTTCACGAGGTGCCGATCAAGCTCCTCGTCCGCGGTCGCACCGTCGATGAGCCCGGCGAGTAGGGCTGGCGGCGGTTTCACGCAAACACACGGCATCCTGCCGTTGTTTGCTTGGCCGGCTCCGCCGGCTGGCACTTACCCGGCCCTCCGGGCCTAACGCGGGGTGGTACGTCTTGGCGGTGACAGGCTGAAGCCTGTCCCACGTCGGGTAGGAGCCTACGTTTCGCGAGGCGAAGGGGTCGGCGAATGCTCGAGGAGCGTTTGGACCGAGTCCTCGAGGGCCACAGCGACGAGACATTTGCCGCCCCGAAGCCGGCGCGGCGGTTTCACGCAAACACACGGCATCCTACCGTTGTTTGCTTGGCCGGCTCCGCCGGCTGGCACTTACCCGGCCCTCCGGGCCTGGCGCGGGGTGGTGGTACTTCGCGATGACAGGCTTCAGACTGTCATGCGTGGGGCTGGCGGCCGGTTTCCATCCGCCTTGGCCAGAGGGTATTCTGACGTTTTTGGGGATCGACCCTCGCCGTCATTTTCTCAGATGGAGCCCGCACCATGAATCCTTCCGCCCGTGTCTCCCGCCGTGACGCCCTTCGTGCCGCCAGCTTCGTCGGCGGCGCGATCGCCGCCCTGCCAGCCGTGCACGGCCAAACTCCCTCGAGCGACGTGATCCGGGTCGGCCTCATCGGCGCGGGCGGCCGTGGCTCGGCCGCGCTCCAGCAGACCATGTCGGTGCCAGGATCGAACGTGAAGTTGACGGCGGTGGCCGACGCATTCGAGGAGCGGATCAAGGCCGCCCTCAAGGCGGTCGAGCCGATGAAGGACAAGATCGACTGCCCGGAGGAGCGGCAGTTCAAGGGCCTCGACGGCTACAAGCAGGTGCTCGAGCACTGCGACATGGTGATCCTCGCCACGCCCCCGGGATTCCGTCCGTTCCACTTCGAGGAGGCGGTCAAGGCGGGTAAGCACGTGTTCATGGAAAAGCCGGTCTGCGTCGACAGTTTCGGCGCCCGGCTCTGCCTCGAGGCGGCAAAGATGGCCGACGAGAAGAAGCTCAAGGTCGTGGTCGGTCTGCAGCGTCGCTACGACGAAAAGTATCGCCAGACGATCGCCCGAATCCGCGAGGGACTCGCCGGCGACATCATCGGCGGTCAGGTCTATTGGAATGGGGCGGGCATCTGGTACCGGGATCGCAAGCCCGACGCGACCGAGATGCAGTTTCAGGTCAACAACTGGTACCACTTCAACTGGCTCTGCGGCGACCACATCTGCGAGCAGCACGTCCACAACATCGACGTCGCCAACTGGGTGCTCGATCGGCTGCCCGAAACCGCCTACGGCGTCGGCGGCAAGCAACTCCGTAGGCCGAAGCAGCCGAGCGAGATCTACGACCACCACTCGGTCAACTTCACCTACCCCGGTGGCGTGCGGATCAGCAGCCAGTGCAGGCAGTTCCCCGGCGGTGACGGCAGGGTCAACGAGGAGTTTCAGGGCACGAAGGCGGCCGTCAAGATCGGCGAGATCAAGGACTACTCCGGCAAGGTGCTCTGGAAGTACGAGGGCAAGGGAGAGAATCCCTATCAGGTCGAGCATGACGAACTACACGACGCGATCCGAAACGACAAGCCGCTCAACAACGCCTACTACGGCACGACCTCGAGCTTTTCCGCCGTGCTCGGCCGGCTGGCGACCTATTCCGGCAAGCAGTGGAACTACAAGGACGCGATCGATCTTGATTACCGGCTCTTTCCCGAGTCGGTCGCCTGGGATTCGACGCCGCCGGTCGTGGCGGACAAGGATGGCGACTATCCGCCCCCGATGCCCGCGACCTTCAAGGTGACCTCGACCACGAAGCCGACCGTGTCATGATCGTCGGTGTCCCCAGGGAGACGAAGCGGGACGAGTATCGGGTGTCGATGCTGCCGGTGGGCGTCGAGGAACTCGTCCGGGCGGGGCACCGCGTGATCGTGCAGCGGACCGCGGGAGCGGGCTCCGGCCTGGCCGACGACGCCTACGCCGCCTGCGGCGCCGATCTCGTCGAGTCGGCGGAGGAGGTCTTCGGCGCGGCCGATCTCGTGGTCAAGGTCAAGGAGCCGCAGCCGCCGGAACTGTCGCTGCTGCGGGCCGGCCAGACGCTCTTCACCTACCTCCACTTCGCCGCCGATCGCGGGTTGACCGAGGGTTTTCTGGCCACCGGCGCCACCGGCATCGCCTACGAGACACTGCGGGACGAGCGAGGCCGGCTCCCGCTGCTCGTGCCGATGAGCGAGGTCGCCGGTCGGATGAGCATCCAGGAGGGAGCCAAGTACCTCGAGAAGCCACAGATGGGCCGCGGCATCCTTCTCGGCGGCGTGCCGGGCGTGGCCCCCGCGCATGTCACCGTGCTCGGGGCGGGCACGGTCGGTGCCAATGCGGCCAAGGTCGCCGCCGGCTTCGGGGCCAGCGTCGGCCTGCTCGATACGAACCTCGAGAGGCTGCGGTATCTCGACGACGTCACTCCTCCGAACGTGGACTGCCTCTTTTCAGACCGGCACACGATCCGCGAGCAGATCGCCCGGGCCGATCTGGTGATCGGCAGCGTGCTGATTCCGGGCGCGCGGGCGCCCCATCTGGTCGAGCGCGAGGATCTGAGGCTGATGAAGCCGGGGGCGGTGATCATCGACGTGGCGATCGATCAGGGTGGCTGCGTGGCCACGAGCCGGCCCACCACCCATGCGGAGCCGACCTTCCTGGTGGATGACGTCGTCCACTACTGCGTGACGAACATGCCGGGCGCCGTGGGCCGGACCAGCACCTATGCACTCTGCAACGCGACGCTGCCCTACGTGCTCCAGCTCTCCGCCCGGGGCGTCGATGCAGCGATCCGCGAGAGCCCGTCGATCCGCTCCGCCGTGAACGTCTACCGCGGCCGGCTCGTCCACCGGGCGGTCGCCGACGCATTCGGCCTGCCCTGCGAGAGGCTGCCAGGGGAGATCGGCTGAGCCCTTCCCGCCAATGATCATTCCCTTTTCGATGCGTCCCGTTTCCCTGCGCTGGACCGGCGATCAGACCGGGGCACTCGACCTGCTCGATCAGACGTTGCTCCCGTCTCGGATCGAATGGATTCACTGCACCGACGTCGATCAGGTGGTTGAGGCGATCAAGAGCCTGCGGGTTCGCGGTGCGCCGGCGATCGGGATCGCCGGCGGCTACGGTCTCGTCCTCGCCGCCGCCGAGGCGGTACGTGACGGCCTCCCGGCCGAGGCCGCCCGGGCCCACCTGCTCGCGCGGGCCGAGACGCTCGCCTGCGCCAGGCCGACGGCCGTGAATCTCCGCTGGGCGGTCGAGCGGTGCCTGACGGTGCTCTCGGGTCTGGCGACCGACGCACCTGCCGCCGGGCTCGGGGCGGCGCTGCTGGCGGAAGCCCGGGCGATCCACGAGGAGGACGGCAAACTCTGCGCGGCGATCGGCAGGCACGGGGCCGCCGTTCTGCCCGCCGGCGACATCCTCACCCACTGCAACACCGGAGCCCTGGCAACCGGAGGCGACGGCACGGCGCTGGCCGTGATCACGACGGCCTGGGATCAGGGCAGGCGGTTTCGTGTCTTTGCCGATGAGACCCGGCCGCTGTTTCAGGGTGCCCGGCTGACCGCCTGGGAACTCGTGCAGCGGGGCATCCCCGTGACCGTGCTCGTCGACGCTGCCGCGGGCCACCTGCTCAAGACCGGACGGATCGCCGCCTGCATCGTCGGTGCCGACCGGATCACGGCCTGCGGCGACACGGCCAACAAGATCGGCACCTACGCCCTCGCCGTCCTGGCCGCCGCCCATGGCGTTCCGTTTTTTGTCGCCGCCCCGTCGAGCACGTTCGACCTCTCGATCGACTCAGGCGACGAGATCCCGATCGAGGAGCGGGCTGCGGCCGAGGTGCTGCGGCCGCTGGGAGTCGCCGCCGCCCCGGAGGGGGCCGACGCCTACAACCCCGCCTTCGACGTCACGCCCGCCAGCCTGATCCGCGGGATCGTCACCGAGCACGGTCTGATCGAGCCGGTGACCCGGGAACGGATCGCGGCGCTGCTCGGCAGGGGGCCGACAGGCTGAACCCCCGCCCTCATTCGATTCCGCCGCGGGCGAGTTCGACGAATGCCCGCACCATCGAGCCGGTGCCGCCGCCGTCGATCCAGGGCCGCGGCTTCTCGGCGAATGCCGGACCCGCGATGTCGACATGGGTCCAGGGGATGCCGCCCACGAACCGTTCCAGAAACTTGGCCGCCGTGATCGCGCCGCCCCAGCGGCCCTCGCCGACGTTCTTGATGTCGGCGACCTCGCTCTTGATCTGCTCGTCGTAGTCCGGATACATCGGCAGCTGCCAGACCGGCTCGCCGACCGAACGGGCCGCCGCCGCCACCCTGTCGCACCAGGGCTGGTCGTTCGTGAACAGCCCGGCCACGTCGTAGCCCAGGGCCACCATGCATGCGCCCGTCAGCGTGGCCGCGTCCACCATTCGGGCGGGCTTCAGTTCGCGGACCACGTCGAGCACGTCGGCGAGCACGACCCGTCCTTCGGCGTCGGTGTTGTGGATCTCGATCGTCGTGCCGCTGCGGGCGGTGATCACGTCGCCGAGCTTGTAGGCTGCCGGGCCGGTCATGTTTTCGACCAGCCCGACGGCGGCGACCAGGTTGACCGGCAGTCGCAGCGCGGCGATCGTCGCGGCGGCGGCGATCACCGCCGCCCCGCCCGCCATGTCGCACTTCATCGTGAGCATCGATTCGGAGGGCTTGAGCGAGAGGCCGCCGGAGTCGAAGGTCACACCCTTGCCGACCAGGGCGAGCGTCGGCCGGTCGCCCGCGGCCCGGTAGCGAAGGATGACCAGTCGCGGCGGGCGGGAGCTTCCCCGGCCCACGGCGAGGATCGCGTTGCACCGCTCGCGGGCGAGTTGCGACTCGTCCCAGATCTCGATCTCCATGCCGGTGCGTCCGGCGGCCGTGGCCGCCTCCTCGGTGAAGGTCTGCGGCGAGAGATCCTCGGGCGGCATGTTCACCAGCCGCCGGGCGAAATTCACGCCGTCGCCGATGATCGCCCCGTGGTCCACCGCCTCGACGGGTGCCCCGATCCAGACCGTGGTTCCGAAGCGGGTACGACGCTTTTCCGCCCGGTAGAGATCCTGCCCGGTCATCCCCACGACGCCGCCGGCGACGGCCTGTTCGATCTGCCGCGTGGTCCATGAGCCGTCGGCGACGAGCGCCACGCGGGATCGCGGCCGGCCGGAAAGCTGACGGGTTGCCGTGGCGGTAGCCCGGTGGAGGACGCCGGCATCGCAGGCCTCCCGGGCCCCGAGTCCGACGACGAGCACCTGGGCTGCCCGCACTCCCGGGCAGGCAAGCAGCGGCACGCATTCGTACCGTTTGCCGGTCAGTTCGCCGCCGGCCACCAGCCGCGAGAGGATGCCCCCCGTGGCCCGGTCGATGTCGGCCGCGGGTCCGGAGCCGACGCCCCCTTCGTAGAGGAACAGGACGACCGCGTCCCCCTCGAACGCTTCGGGCCGGATGGATGGCTCGGCGACGATGTCTCGTGATCCGCGGAGGCCGGCAAACTCGCTCGTCATGGACTGCTCCTCGTGGGCTTCTGGGTGGGGAGCGGTGTTGTAGCGTTTTTCAGCCGGTCCGACAGCGGGGGCCGATCCAACGCTCGAGCAGGGTCAGGAGCACCGGAAGGATCACGAGATTGCCGACGAGCCCGCCGGCGAGTGTCAGGCAGGAGAGCGCCCCGAAGGAGACGGTCGGAATGAAGCCGCTGCTTGTGAGGGCGAGGAACCCGACGACGAGCGCGAGCGTGGAGAAGACCATCGCCCGGCCGGCGGTCTGGTGGGCGGTCTCGAGGGCCGCCTCGAAGGCGTGGCCGTCGGTCAGGCGGCGGCGGAAGGCGGCGATGTAGTGGATCGAACTGTCGACGGACAGGCCCATCGAGACGGCGGCGATCATCGCCGTGCCCATGTTGATGCGGATGCCGGCCCAGCCGAGAAGTCCGAGCACCACGAAGATTGGCAGCAGGTTGGGCACCAGGGCCACCGCCGAGAGAAGCGGGCTGCGAAAGGCGACGGCCAGCAGGACGAACACGCCGGCAGCCGCGATCAGGAAGGTGAGCCACTGGTCCGAGAGCATCCGGTCGACGAGCTTCGCCAGCAGCACGAAGACGCCCGTCACCTCACCCCCCGGGGCGGAATCGGTCGCGGGAAACTCCTCGGCCACGATCCGCCGCACCGACTCGATGATCGCCCGCTTCTCCTCCGCCGGCTGCCGCTCGCGGGCCCGCAGCATGACCCTCAACCAGCTCGAACCGTCGGCCGGATCCCGGCCGATCAGCGACCGGCCGAGCTGGGGGAGTTGCTGACGCAGCAGTTCGATGGCACCGGTTACGATCCAGTTGCCGAGCCGGGTGCGTTCGAGCCGTTCGAGCGACACCGGAGAGATCGCGGCCAGCACATCGGCCACGCTCATGACCTTCGTCAGCCCCGGCGCCGCTGTGCCGTCAGCGGATGGCGTTCGCACCTCCTCCCGCAGCCGACGCTCCAGCCGTGCGAGACGCGACAGCGTGGCCCCGTCGATCGGCTCGGCGAATGGCACGAGCACGTCCCAGACTCCGGCGCCACCGAGTTTCGACTCGATCATGTCGTAGGAACGCACGATCGGACTCGATCGGCGGAAGTTGCGGGTGAAGTCGGTCTCCACCTCGAGCCGACCCATGCCGGCGACGCAGCCGGCGACGATCGCCATCGAGATGCCGAGGATCATTCCCGGCCGACGCAGGATGCCCTTCACGAGCCCGTCGAGCCCGAGTTCGAGCGTCGCCTCACCCCAGGCCCGTCTGGGGTCGACGTCGAACCGTCCCGCGAGGGCCAGGAACGGCACGGTCAGGGCCGCCGCCAGGAGCACCATGATCGCCCCGATCGCGGTCATGATCCCGAAATCGTGGACCGGTCCGACCTTGCTGAAGATCAGTGAGCCGAAGCCGATGACGTCCGTGGCGATCGCACCGAGCACCGGCCAGAAGAGGAGGCTGATGGTCCGCTCGAGCGCCGTCTCGGCGGCGACGCCGAGCTCCCGCTGCCGACGGTACTCGACGATCACGTGCACGACCGTGGCGATCGCCACGACCGTGACCATCGCCGACAGCATGGTCGAGACCATCGTGAGTTTGAGCCCCACGACCGCGAGCACGCCGCGGGTGCTCCAGAGGGCCAGCAGCACCACGACGAGCGGCACCACCAGCCAGCGAAGGCTGCGGAAGGAGACGAGCAGCACGGCACCGGCGAGGAGTCCGGCGCTCGTGCCGAGCAGATTGCCGTCGCGTTCGAGCATCGCGAATCCATCCCTCAGCATCACCGGCTCGCCCGCCACGGTGCCTCCAGGCTGTGACGCCATCTCGCGGCGAATCAGGTCGATCGTCTCGGCCCTCGAGACGGGGCGGGGAGAATCCGCCGGGGCGAGCACGCAGGCGACCGCCGCCGTGCGGTGGTCGGGAGCGAGGGTGTAGCCTTCCATCAGAGCGACGATCCGGCGGGCGGCCGGGCTGTCTTCGAGTTCGATGATCCGGTCGCCGAGAGGCGTGCTGGCAAGGCTCGTCGCCGAGGCCACCCCCGGCGTGGCCTCGAGTCGGTCGGTGAGCTGTCGGAGGTGTTGGATGCCAGCCGGAGTGAACAGGTCGGGTGCGTCGTAGGCTGCGAGCACGACCTCGCTCGATCCGAAGCCGCGGGCGAGGCGGCGGTAGGGGCCGAGTGCCGGATCGGAGCGATCGAACATGGTGTCGATCGAGCGGGCGAATTCGAGGTGACTGGAGCGTTCCACCGAGGCCGCCGCCAGCAGGATGGCGAGGATGGCGAGGATGTCGCGATGTGAAATCAGCCAGTTCGCGACGGTGTCGCAAACAGGACGCATGCGGCAGTTCTCGGGGGATGACGTGGCGGGGAGATCCGGGGGGCGGCAGGCATCTTACCCGGATTGACTCGGAGCCATGCTCCGCCGCCCCACTTTCCGGGTCGCCTTGCGGACCGGCGCGAGGCCTGTAAATCCATGGCGATGCTCGACTTGCGGGCCGCTTGTCCGGGCTGGCTCCGGGTCGGCGATGCCTTGACCCGTCGATTTCGCCGCCTCTATAGTCCCGCGCTTTTTTGCACCGGCCCGATTTCGGTTCGTTTTCCGTCACCGGTCACCCCTTCGGCCAGACCTTTGCCCGCACGCCGCAGCCACGCCTCATCGCCGTCGAGCATCCGCCGCAGTCGTGGCCGGTCCGTCTGCTGCGCTGCGCGAATTCTGCTGGCCTGCGGGTGGCTCGCCTGCTGCTCCATCGCGGCATCGTCATCGGCCCTTGGGCAGTCGCCATCGACAGTGAAGATGACCGACACCGCGGCGGCAGGCGGCCTGGCTGGAATGCCGGCCCGAGGTCTGGCGGCGGCGATCGCCGAAGCGGGCCGGATCGAGGTGCCGTCCGCCAATCCTGCAGAGGCGGTCGTGGTCCATGCCGCGCAGGCCTCACGCTGGACGGAGGGCTCTTACGACGTCTGGCATCTGACGGGCGGCGTTCGGATCGAACAGCAGGCAACCGAGGCGACCGGGCACGAGGCGGTGGTCTGGATCGAACAGGAATCGGCCGCGGAGATCGACGGCGGAGAGTCGGAGGGGCCCAGGCCGCGCAGCATGCTCGTCCGCATGGCGGGGAACGTTCGGGTGCAGTCGGCAGCCGCCGATGCCGAGTCGACCTCGTCGATCCGTGGCGACCGCTGGACGGGCCGGTTCTGGACGCTTCGAGACCCCAGGCTGGAGTTTGACAGCGTCGTTCCCGCTTCCGGCACGCCGCCGATCTACGAGGCGCCGGCCGAGGGTGCCGTCCAGACGGTGGCCGGAATCGATGCAGCCAACCCGAAGGACGACTCCGCAGCCGATGGGACCGGGGAGGACGTCCGGCAGGCGCAGTTCAGCGAGTTCGCCGGGCAGGCAGCGCCGCAGGTGCCGTTGGCGGCTCCGCAGCGGCGGCTGCGGGCCTTTCCCCGATCGAGCGTTCCGCTCAACGTCCGCTGGTTTCCGAGTCCTTCGGGCGGCGAATGGATCGCCGTGATCACCTCCGGCGTGAACCTCGTCATCGACGGCGTCGATCCGGCGGGGCCGCTCGACATCTCGGCCGACAGGCTGGTGATCTGGACCCGTGGGCAGGGACAGCCCGACCTCGACGGTGCCACCGCCCAGACCGCCGACACGCCCCTCGAACTCTACATGGAGGGCAACGTCATCTTCCGCCAAGGGCAGCGGGTCGTCGAGGCGGTGAGCATGTTCTACGACGTGCCCCGTTCGAGCGGCGTGATCACGGGTGCCACGGTGCTGACGCCGGTCGACAACTACTCCGGGCTCGTGCGGCTCCGGGCAGACGTGCTCCGGCAGGTCGACCGCAGCCGGTTCGTGGCCCAGCAGTCGGGGCTGACGTCGAGCCGCCTCGGTGTTCCGACCTGGGAGTTCCGCTCCCGCGAGATGCAGTTCATCGACGAGCAGGTGCCGCTGCCCGGGCCGTTCGGCCAGCCGGCCGTCGATCCCACCACCGGCGAGCCGGCCATCGAGCACCAGCAGTTCATCACCAGTCGTGGCAACACGGTGACCCTCGGCGGAGTGCCGGTGCTCTGGTGGCCGGTGCTGGCGACGAATGCCAAGAAGCCGACGTTCTACATCAACGACCTGCAGCTGAAGAACGACCGGATCTTCGGCACCCAGGTGCTCACCAGCTGGGACGCCTTCCAGGTGTTCGGATGGCAGCGGCCCCCGGATGGCGTCGATTGGGATTTCGACATCGACTACCTGAGCCTGCGTGGTCCCGGCGGCGGCACGTCGCTGCTCTACAACCGGCCAGAATTTCTCGGCCTCGGCACGCCGGCGAACGGCATCCTCGACGCCTGGTTCATCGGCGACGTCGGCAAGGACAACCTCGGCCTCTACCGCCGCGACTTCACCTATCCCGGCTACCCCGACCGCACCTTCCGCGGCCGAAGTTTCTGGCGTCACCGCCAGGATCTCGGCGCCGGCTGGCAGGCCCGTGGCACCGCCGGCTGGATCAGCGACGTGAACTTCCTCGAGGAATACTACGAGGCGGAATGGGAGGAGGGTTACGAGCAGCGGACCTGGCTCGACCTGCGTCGTCCGGTCGACAACCGCGAACTGCGGCTGCTGACCAGCGTGAGGGTCAATCCATTCTTTACACAGAGCGAATGGTGGCCCCGGCTCGACCACTATGCGATGGGGCAGCCGCTGCTGCGGGACGCCATCACCTGGTACGAGCACTCGGGAGTCTCCTACGTCCGCCAGAACCTGCCGCAGACGCCGACGGTCGGGCAGGGCCGCAACGTCTGGACGACGCTGCCCTACGAGAACAACGTCATCGGACAGCGGCTGGCAACCCGGCACGAACTCGACCTGCCGTTCCAGGCGGGCGCCGTCAAGATCGTGCCCTACGCGCTCGGCGAACTGGCCAACTGGGGGGAGGACATCACCCAGTCCCCGATCAACCGCGCCTTCGGGCAGGTGGGTATCCGCTCGAGCCTGCCGATGTGGTCGGCCGACGATTCGATCGAGAGCACGCTCTGGAACGTCCACGGCGTCGCCCACAAGGTGGTCTTCGAGGCGGAGTTCTCCTACACCGACAGCACCCAGAACGTGCAGCAGTTCCCGCTCTACGACCAGATCGACGACGACACCATCAACCAGTATCGCCGCAACATCCCCTACTGGGACTACGGCGCCGTGCCCGGGCAGGCCCAGCCGCTGGGCACGCCCTTCATCTTCGGCCCCGCGAACAAGTACGACCCGCGGACCTACGCCGTCCGCCGCGGCCTCGCCGGCTGGGTGACCGGCCCGACGGAGATCGCCAACGACCTCTCCGTCTTCCGGCTCGCCGCCCGGCAGCGCTGGCAGACGAAGCGCGGCCCGATGGGCAACCGCAGGATCATCGACTGGATTACCCTCGACGTCGACGGCGAGCTGTTTCCCGTCGCGAGCCAGAACTTCGGCCAGGCGATGGGCCTCTGGCAGTACGACTTCCGCTGGCACGTCGGCGACCGCACCACGGTGCTCTCGTCGGCTGACGTCGATTTCTTCAGCGGCGGCCAGCAGCTGTTCACCGTCGGCACGCTGCTCAACCGCACCCCGCGGGGCAGCTTCTACATCGGGTTCAACGAGTTCGGCGGACCGATCCAGGCCAGCGTGCTCACCGGTTCATACACCTATCGGATGAGCCCGAAGTGGGCCAGTTCCTTCGGCACTGCCCTCGATCTCCGGGGCCGCAACATCGGCCAGAATTTCCAGCTCACCCGGATCGGTGAATCGTTCCTGATGACCTTCGGGTTCAACGTCGATTACAGCCGCAACAACGTCGGCGTGACCTTCAACCTCGAGCCGCGGTTCCTCTCGCGGACCCAGTTCGCCAGCCGCACCGGCCTCGATGTGCCGAATGCGGGCGTCTACGGCCTGGAGTGACGGAAGGCGTGCCAGACGGCGAACAGTCCCGCCAGGACCGCGTAGGCGGCCGTGACCTCGAGCGGCCCCCTGCCTGACGATTCGGCCGGGAGCATGCCGACGTTCCAGGGAAGAAACAGCCTTCCGTCGGCGAACGGCGAGTGGATGATCCCAAACAGCGTGCAGGCCGCCGCCGCCAGCGACCAACCGGCCGCCTGGGTGAGCCGCCGGTCGATCAGAGCCGCGGCCAGTCCGGCCCAGAGCAGGCTCGTGACGATGAAGCCGGAGGCGAGCAGCCGGACCGAGAACAGTTCCCGGGCCAGCGAGGCGGACGGGTGGGCCCCGGCCACCAGCAGCTTGTCGGACTGGATCTGCACCAGCGCCGCCAGCGCCGGCACGCAGGCCAGTGCCACGGCCGGATAGTGCCGCTGTGGCGTGGCCTGAAAACTCTGGGCCGTGATCTCGAGGCCGATGAAGACGAGGATCGGCAGCAGCGCCGGCAGCGGGATCGACTGATAGAGATAGGCGAACGTCCCGCTCAGTCCGGCCAGTCCGATGAACAGTGCCGTCGCGAGCGTGTAGGCGGCCCGGCCTCCCATCGCCTTGTAGGCGGGGTGACCGATGTAGGGGGTCGTCTGGATCACTCCGCCGCAGGCCCCGGCGACGATCGTGGCCAGCGCCTCGACACCGATGATCGAACCCGTGTCGTACTCGTCTCCCGCCGCGGCGGCGCTCTCGGTGCAGTCGATGCCGCCGACGACCGTGCCGAGGGCGAAGGGGATCACGATCGGGAGATACCTGACGGTGTCGCTCCAGGCCTCGAGCCACTCGCAGCGGAGAGCCGAAAGCCACTCGATCGGCCAGAGGGCCGCGGCCGGGTCGATCGCAGCATGCCGAGCGTCGGCCGGCAGCCAGCCGAAGCCGGTGCCCAGGGCATTGATCAGGCCGCCGATCAGGAGCGCCGCGAGGGCGCCCGGCACCCGCAGCGGAAAGGGGATGCCCGCCGTGAGCGTGGCCAGCACGATGCCCATCGAGACGAGGCCCACGATCGGCGCGTCGAAGATCTCGATCAGCGGCAAAAACGTGATCAGCGCCAGGGCGATCGCGGTCAGGCTGCCGAGCAGGCCGGCTCTCGGCACGAGCCGGCGGATCGAGCCGGCCGCGAAGGCACAGCCGAGCTTGAAGATGCCGCTGGCGACGATCGCGCACATCCCGACGTGCCAGGCGTGACGGGCCGCGGCATCCCGTTCCATGCCCGATCCGATGGCGGCCTGGAAGGCCGGGCCGATGACGAAGAACACCATCCCGAACGTGCTCGGGGTGTCGAGTCCGAGCGGCATGGCCGTGATGTCCGTCCGTCCGGTTCGGCGGGCGAGCCGGAAGGCCATCCAGGTGAAGAGCAGGTCGCCAACCACCACCCCGGCGGCCGTCCCCGGAACGAAGTGGGAGAGGGCAAACTGGGCCGGGTAGTCGAAGACGGTGGCCAGGAGCGAAACCGCGAGGACGAGATCCGCGAGGTTGTCGATCGAGAGGCCGAAAAACGCGTTCACATCACCGGGGGTGGCCCAACGGTAGCCTTCGGCGGGGGATTTCATGGCCGCACAGGATACCCCAAAGGCAGGCGAATGCCCCGGGATACCGCTATACTCGCGAGAGTTTGCAACCGCCGACGTCCCTCCGGGGGCCTGGCGAACCTTCCGCCCTGCCGCCGCGTACCAATTCATGGGTTCACACGATTCCTATCGCGGCGGTGATGCCCTCGAGAGTTCCGGCGGCGGTCTTTCCCGAGGACTGAGCAGTTCGTCCGAGGTCGTTTCCGGCGGCCCCGGGCCGTCGGACGAGGATCTGCTGCGGCGGTTTCGTGCGGACGACGATGCCATGGCCTTCGAGGCCTTGGTGCGGCGCTACGAGCAGGAGTTGTTCAGCTATCTCCGACGCTACTGCGGGAGTGCGGAGATGGCAGAGGATGTGTTTCAGGCGACGTTTCTCCAGGTCCATCTGAAGAGGGAGAATTTCGAGGACGGCCGACGGTTCCGCCCCTGGCTCTACACGATCGCCACCAATCAGGCCATCGACGCCCAGCGTCGCAATCGACGCCACCGCATGGTGAGCATCGACCAACGCGGAACAGATGGGAACGATGTCGGCGCGCTCGTGGAGATGCTCTCGGGACGGGATCAGACAGCCGATCAGCAGATGGCGGACGCCGAGGCGAAGGCCTGGGTGCGGGCGGCGGTTGCCGACCTCCCCGAGTCGCTCCGAGGAGCCGTGCTGCTGGTCTACAACCAGGGAATGAAATACCGCGAGGCGGCCGACGTGCTGGGAATTCCGGTGGGCACCGTGAAGAGCAGACTGCACGCCGCCCTCCTCAAACTGAACGAGTCGTGGCAGGCCGGTGCCGACGCACAGGCGCGACACGCTCCGTGATGGTCGGGATGGTCCACGAGGCATAACGGGAAGGCATATCGGGCAGCACCCATGCGAGACGAAATGCGAGACGACCCACGAGAGAATCCGCGAGAAAACCTGATCGGCTACCTGATCGACGCGGTCGATGCCGAGGATGCCAGGAGCGTGGCGGCCGCACTGGCCGATCCGACCGCGGGGCCGGCGCTGCGAAGGGATCTCGAGCGGCTCAAATCGGCCCTGCGACCGCTGGAACGGGATCGTGAGTCGATCGCCGCCCCGCCCGGTCTCGCCGACAGGACACTGCAGTTCGTCCGGCAGCAGAAGACCGCGGGGCCGCTGCCGATGCCGCGGGCCTTCCCGACCGAGGCTCCGCCGCATCAAGAGGCTGGTCCGCGGGCCTGGCTCGACCGCCTGATCATGGCCGCAACGGCCCTCGCGGCCTGCATTCTGGTGGCGCCGCTCCTGCTCGATGCGATCATCGACGCCCGCGCCAGGCGGGCCGAAAGGAACCTCCAAAAGGCCTCCCTCGCACTGCAGGGATACGCTGAATCGCACCGGGTGTTTCCAAGCCCGCCCGACAGCGGACCACTTTCCCGCGCAGGTCTCTATGCCCCGACGCTGGTGTCTGAACAGCGTCTCGTCGCCGACGACGGCACGCTGCTCTGTCCCGATACCGAACTCTCCCGTCGAGGCGGGTTCCGGGTTCCGACACTCGACGAGCTCAAGGCCGCGATCGGCACGCCGGAGTTTGACGAGATGGTTCGCACGATGGGGGGCGACTACGGCTACACCCTCGGCCACCGAGATTCGAACGGCCTGCTCCAGCCGATCAGGAATCAGCGACGGGAGCACCATCCCGTCATGGCCGACGCCCCTGACGACTCGGGTGAGAAGAGCAGCAACCATCCCAGTGGCATTCACCACGTGCTCTACGAGGATGGCCACGTGAAGCGGCTTTCAGCCGAAGACGTTCGTCGCGACGACCACCTCTTCAAGAATCATTCCGGTCGCACGGCGGCGGGGATCGATTCCGAGGACGCCGTCATCGGTGATTCCCACCACCAGCCCTGATGAGGCGGCGATCAGGAACCCCGACGGTCATCCTGGTCAGACGAGCGACCTGGCGGCGTCGGCGATGGCGTCGGAGGTGATGCCGAAGTGCTTGTAGAGGGCGGGCGCGGGGCCCGAGGCACCGAAGCTTGTCATGCCGATGAACCTGCCCCGAGTTCCAAGCCACTTCTCCCAGCCGAATCCGCAGGCCGCTTCGCAGGCGACCCGGGCCGTGACGGCCGCCGGCAGGACGCTTTCCCTGTAGGCAGCATCCTGGGCCTCGAAGAGATCCCAGCAGGGCATGCTGACCACCCGGGCAGGGATCCCGGCCTCGGCGAGTTTCGCGGCGGCGTCGATGCAGAGCTGCAGTTCGCTGCCGGTGCCGATGAGGATGCAGGCCGGTTTTCCACCCGGAGCATCCTTGAGAACGTAGGCCCCCTTCGCGGTGCCGTCCGCCGCACCGAAGCCGGCCGTCCGGTCGAGCGTGGGGAGATTCTGACGCGAGAGCACGATCACCGCCGGCCGGTCGGGCCGCTGCATCACGACCCGATATGTTTCCGCCACCTCGTTGGCGTCGCCAGGCCTGAAGACGCTCAGGCCGGGAACCGCCCGGGCGCTCGCCAGCTGCTCGATCGGCTGGTGCGTCGGGCCGTCCTCTCCGAGGCCGATCGAGTCGTGGGTGAGGACGTAGATCACGCCGAGATTACCGATCGCCGAGAGTCGCAGCGACGGCTTCAGATAGTCGAGGAACACGAAGAACGTGGCGCAGTAGGGCCGCAGGCCCGAGAGGGCCATGCCGTTGCAGGCCGCCGCCATGCCATGCTCGCGAATCCCGAAATGCATGTTGCGGCCGCCGAACGAGCCCGGCTCGAAATCCTTCTCGGCCTGGATCAGCGTCATCGTCGACGGGGCCAGATCGGCGGAGCCGCCGATGAACCAGGGCACCGCCGCACTCACGGCCTGCAGCACCTTGCCGCTCGAGACGCGGCTGGCGAGCCCCTTGGGGTCGGCGGGAAACACGGGGATCTGGGAGTCCCAGCCCGAAGGCAGGCGTCCGGCGAGGAAATCGGCCAGCTCCGCGGCAACTTCGGGCTTCTCGGAGCCGAGGGCCGCGACCGTCTTCTGCCAGGTCGCGCGGGCCTCGCGGCCGCGGCTGCCGAGTGTCTTCTCGAACTGGACGGGCACCTCGGCAGGAACGCGAAACTGGGCATCCTCCGGCCAGCCATAGGCCAGCTTCGCACCCTTGATCTCGTCGGGTCCCAGTGGTGCACCGTGCGATTCATGGGAGCCTGCCTTCTTCGGGGCGCCGAAGCCGATCACGCTCTTGACCAGGATCAGGGTCGGCCGGTCCTGCTCGGCCTTGAATGCCCTGAGCGCCTTCGCGAGGGTGGCGGTGTCGTTGGCGTCGGCGACATGTTCGATCCGCCAGCCGAGGCCCTCGAACCGCTTGGCGACATTTTCGGTGAAGGCGAGATGGGTCTCCCCCTCGATCGTGATCGAGTTGTCGTCGTAGATCCAGCAGAGGTTCGAGAGCCGCAGATGGCCGGCGATCGAGGCAGCCTCGGCGGCCACGCCCTCCATCAGATCTCCGTCACTGCAGAGAACGTAGGTGTCGTAGTCGAAGATCTGCTGGCCGGGCTGGTTGTAGTGGGCGGCGAGCCACTTGGAGGCGATCGCCATGCCGACGGAGTTGCCGCAGCCCTGGCCGAGCGGGCCGGTCGTGGTCTCGATCCCGGCTGTCATGTGATGCTCGGGGTGTCCGGCACAGACGCTGTCGAGCTGGCGAAACCGCCGGATGGCGTCGAGCGACACGGCGGGTTCGTCGCTGCCCTCGCCCCGCCGGATGCCGGCGAGATGGATCAGCGAATAGAGCAGCATCGAGGCATGGCCGCAGGAGAGCACGAACCGGTCGCGGTTGGGCCAGGCGGGATCGGCGGGATCGTACCGCAGGAAGTCCTTCCAGACGGTGTAGGCGACGGGAGCCAACGCCATCGGCGTGCCGGGATGACCGCTCTTGGCCGCCTCGACGGCGTCCATGGAGAGGGTGCGAATGGTGTCGATTGCGAGCCGGTCGAGGTCGGTGCCGTGGGTGGGTCGGGCCGGGGCGGCGGATGGGGCGGACATGATCTCAGAAGTCTCCGGAACGTCGTGGGTTGGCGGGAAGTCTAAAAGCGGCGGGGAACCACCGTCAACGCGGTGCTCTACCGTGCCATGTGCCGGCGGTAGGCGTCGTCGAGGTTCGCATAGGAGACGCCGCAGAGCCGTGCCAGGGTGTCGGGATCGACCGTGCCCGTGTAGATCCGGGTGAGGTATTCGACGAATGCCTCCCGCCGCCGTCCCCCCTCGCCGTTCATGAAGAAATCGGCCATTCCGGCGATCTGGCTGTAGATCTGCGGCAGCCGTTCGTCCGCCTGGAATTCCCGTCTTCCGAGGCTGCAGAGTTCCGACAGCGAAACGTAGAACCCGTCTTCAACGAGCCTTTCACGGCCGGCGGCCGCCCGGCCGGCATCGCGGCCGCCGAGCGTCCAGCCATGGGCCGTGGGGGCAAGGCTCTCCATGTAGCATGCCACCGCTTCGATCGCCCAGAATCCGCAGCGTTCCCCTGCCAGTGGACTCGTCTTGCGGGTTTCGGCAAACAGCTGGTGGGTCGCCTCGTGGTGCACCGTCGCCAGCGACGCATCCGCGGGGCCGGCCGCAGCCGCGGTGAGGAAGTAGGCCGTTCGACGGGGCGTCCAGTAGATGCCAAGGGTGCCGCCGATCCTCGGCTCGAGGCTCTCGAGTTCGGCGACATACTGCCCCCGATCGGCGAACAGGACCGCGGCGAAGGGATCGCGAACGGCCGTCCGGCCGCGGCCTTCGAAGCGGCGTTCCATGTCAACGGGCTCCAGCGCGAAGGAGCCGAAGACCTGCAGCCAGATGTCGTGGGCCTCCTCGAGGCTCGCCGCCAGGATCGCCGTCTCCGCCGGATCGGCGGTGGAGGTGATCTGCCAGTGATCGGAGGCGAAATGCGTGCCCTCCGCCAGGGCCGACGGTTTTTCGGCAGGGTGGCCGTCATCCGCCTTCACCCAGCGGCCCCGCTCGTACCGTTCCCCCTGTTCGTAGCGGGCGATTCGTCCGCGGGGCAGCCAGCCGAACCGCGGACTGAATTCATCCCCCTTGTCGAGTCGCCGGGCAGCCTCGGGCCAAACCCAGCGGCCTTGCCGCCGCACCCAGCCGCCGGCCTCGCGGGCCCGTTCGTGGTCGGGGTTCTCGCGCAGGGCACGATAGAGCAATCGGATCGCCTCGCAGCCCTGCTGGTCGAGCTTCGGTCGCGGGACAGCGTCCGGGGCGGCCCGTTCGGCCCGGGTCGGCATCCTGACGTGGGCCTGGGCAGCGTTGAGGGCGAGTTGGAAAAACGCCTCGGCGCGCGATTGCCTGGCGGCGACGAAGTCCGACCAGATCGCCTCCTCTTCTGGGCTGTCGATCGAGTCGGGCCTTTCCAGCGACGAGGGGATCCTGACCGCGATCTGCCGGCCGTCCTCGGGCGGCATCTGCCAGCCGCGGACGAGCGTCGTGAGCTCGTCATTGCCTACCGCCATGGCACGCCGTTCGAGGCCTGCCGCCGACGCGGCCCACTGCTCGTCGAGTTGTTCGGATGAGGGCGGTGGCTGTTTCGGGGCGGAGCCGCAGAGTGACACGGCCACCGCTGCGGCCACCGCCGCCGCCAGCCGCGGCGGCTTCAGCAGGGAGGCCATTCCGCCGATCGCGAGGTTCGCCATCGAGAGCAGCCAGTACACGGGGTCGACCAACGCATCCCAGGCGTTGTCCGATTCGAGGAGACCAGACTGCCAGAGGAGGCCGCTGGCGAGCAGCACGGCACCGAACGCATTTCTCCGCAGCACGAGCACCGCCCCCAACCCGCCAGCCAGAGTCCCGATCCCCGGTGACCGCCAGCCCAGAACGTAGGGGTCGAACGATCCGAGGCCGACCGCACAGGGATAGAGGACGGTTCCGGCGACGGCCCCGAACCAGACGGCAGCCCGGACGGCCGGGGCGTCGAGGAGCGGCCGTCCCAGCAGCGGTGAAACCCAGAGGTTTGCCATGAGCGCGAGGAACGGGAGCGAGAATCCCAGATTCAGCCCGAGCAGCCAGCGGCCGATTGGGAGTCCGCCGACGGGAATGAAGGCGATTCCGGCGGCGACGAGCGGCAGCCAGACGGGGGGGGCGAACCGGCCTCCGATCCGACTCAGGCCCGCTCGGACGAGTGCCTTCAGGGCGGCCAGGACGACCGCCCAGCAGGCCACCGGAAACCACCATCCCAGCAGATCAAGGCAGGCGGTGGGCGTCATGCGATCGGCTCCGCCGTCTGCCCCAGGATCCAGGCCTCGTTCATCGCGACATGCCGGATCCGCCGCATCTTCCATGTATAGACGAGGTGCACGAGGCCCTTTTGGTCGCGAATCAGATACGGGTAGGCAAACTTCTGCCCCGCCTCGCGGTCGAGCCTGGCGATCCGCCGCCAGCCCCCGATGCCGTCGGCAGACACTGCCAGTCCGAGTGATTCGCGGCCCACGGCGGAGTCGTTGAATGCCAGCAGCGTCGCGCCGCTCGAAAGCCTGATGGCCGCGACACTGGCATCGGGATTCGGCAGCGAGGTCGCCTCGGGCGGTGTCCATTCGCGGCCGGCGTCGTCCGACCGTTGAACGACGAGCCGTCGGGCGGGCGAGTGGTCGCGGAGGTAGGCGATCGCCCGCCGGCCGTCGAGCGGCACGATGGCCGGCTGCAGCAGCGACCTGCCTCCGGCGAGCCTCGACTTCACGGCCTTGAGCCGGTCGCCACGAGGTTCGAGCCAGAGGAGTTCGGGAAACTTGCCGATGCACTCGTGATAGACCGGCAGCACGATCCCTCCCGAATCGAGCCGCACAGGCGCCGCCCGCACGAGTTCGCTGACGTTGAAGAACGGGCTCAGGCAGAGCCGCCGGCTCCTGGTCCAGGTCGCGCCGCCGTCGGTCGACGAACAGGCGTTGAGGCAACTGCCCGACCAGCCGCCGATCGCAATCGTCACGTAGACCAGCCAGAGCCGTCCCTCCGCGTCGGCGAAGACGACGGAGTTGCCCACCTTGTCGACGAACCGGCCGAGCTGTTCGATCGCCCGGTCGCGGTCGATGACCATCCGCGGCCGCCCCCAGGGGATCGTTTCGGTGTTTCCGACCGGCCCGGCATCGGCCAGCCAGACGGCGACATCGCGGGCGGTCTCGCGGGAGCCCGCATACCAGGCGCAGACCAGACGGCCGTCGGGGAGTTCGCAGATCGACGGACAGTGCACATAGGGTAGGGCCGGATCATGGTCGATGAACCCGCTGGCGAAGAACGGCCGTTGTCCGCCGTCGGGGGTCGGCTCGATCAAAAACCTGGCGTTGCCGCCGTCCGGCTGCCCGGCGCGATCCGGCCTCGGCAGGCACCAGAGCGCCGCCGCAGCCGACGCCAGCACGCTCCGCCGTGTGAGATCCGCCATGACCTCCCCAAGCTCCCGCGGCCGCAGCCGACGCCATCGATCAGGCTTCTTCGGCGAACGCCGAGTCGAACTGCCGGTTGCTCGGTGCGAAGTCGAGGTTCTGCACGAACTCGCAGGCCTCGGCGGCACCGTGCTCCCGATCCATGCCGCAGTCCTCCCACTCGACCGAGAGCGGGCCCTCATACCCGATCTGGTTCAGGCCGCGGATGATCTCCTCGAAGTCCACGCCGCCGCGTCCCGGCGAGCGGAAGTCCCAGCCCCGGCGCGGATCGCCGAAGTTGAGGTGGCTGCCGAGGATTCCGCTGCGGCCATTGAGCGTGACCACGGCGTCCTTGACGTGGACGTGGTAGATGCGGTCGTGGAAGGTGCGGATGAACTCGACCGAATCGACTCCCTGCCAGTGGAGGTGGCTGGGGTCGAAGTTGAAGCCGAACTCCTCCCGCCGGCCGAGGACCTCGAGCGCCCGCTGGGCGGTGACGGTGTCGAAGGCGATCTCGGTCGGATGCACCTCGAGGGCGAACCGCACGCCGCATTCGGCGAACACGTCGAGGATCGGATTCCAGCGGTCGGCGAATTCCTGGAAGCCCGCGGCGAGCATCGATTCCGGAACCGGCGGGAAGGAATAAAGCAGGTGCCAGATCGAGGAGCCGGTGAACCCGTTGACGACCGAAACGCCGAGTTTCTGGGCGGCCCGCGCGGTCCGCTTCATCTCCTCGGCGGCCCGCTGGTTCACGCCGGCCGGGCTGCCGTCGCCCCAGACGTGGGGGGGCAGGATCGACTTGTGCCGCTCGTCGATCCGGTCGCAGACGGCCTGGCCGACGAGGTGATTGGAGATCGCGTAGACGGAAAGATCATGACGCTCGAGCGTGTCCCGCTTGGCGGCGCAGTAGCCGCTCTCCTCGAGGGCCCGGGTGACGTCGAAGTGGTCGCCCCAACAGGCGAGTTCGAGCCCCTGATAGCCAAACTCCTTGGCCTTGCGGGCGAGGTCCTCGAGCGGTAGGTCGGCCCACTGGCCGGTGAACAGCGTGACGGGACGGGGCATCGCATGGCTCCTGCCGAAGGGATCGTGAGGGCTGAACGGGAGAGCGGAAGTCTGCCAGATTTCAGGGCTTCTGGAAACTGGTTTCGGGGAAGGCTTTATCGCCTGATCACCTGCCGCAGCAGCCAGATGCCCCAGAGCGTGATCAGGATGTTTCCGACCCAGACCGCCGGCGGCGGCAGTGCGCCCGCCTTGACCCGCGACACCCCCAGCATGAACACCGGGTAGTAGACGACGAGGATCGGAAGGAAGCAGAGGAAGAAACTGGTGAGGAAGTCGGCATTCCGCATCCGGATCGCCATCGGCGCGCCCACGAGCACGAAGCAGAGGCAACTGAAACCATTGGCCCAGCGGCGCCATGGCTCCATGATGATCCGGTTGAGTCGTGCGGTGGCATGCTTCGCCTCCTGCCGGTCGGGTTCCGACGCCGCCGGCAGCGTCTGTTCGAGGCGGCCGGAGAAGATGCCGAGGGCCGTCTTCGCTGCGGCTGTCTGCCGGATCCGGTTGATGAGCGCGATCTGCTCGCGGCGGGCCTTGGGGAAGTCGGCCATCGCGATTTCCGACGGGCTCGTCGAGACCGTTTCCTTGCGGCTGACCGCGTCGAGTGGGACCACCCGTTCGATGGTGTCGGGAAAGACCGCCTTCACGTCACCGACATGGAGCGTGCCGTTGCGGCAGGTGATCGTCAGCGTGCCGGTCTCCGGGTCGGCCCGCATGGCCGCCTCGGCGGCCGACACCGTCACCGGAGCGGCGTTGCCTCCGGGCTGGAAGGAGAGGGTGGGACGGATCAGCTTGCGGCCCTCGACTCCCTTGACGTTGATCGACATCTTCGACGTGCTGTAGCTCCGCTGCTGCCGCAGCCGACCGTAGATGATCTCCTCGACGCTGCCGATGATCACCCGTCGGACGCCGTCTCGGCCCCAGGAAACGGCGATGTCGTTGAGCCAGACGGAGACGAAGCTCACCGCCACTGCCAGGCCGATGGCCGGCCAGAGCGTCGCCATCGGCGTGATCCCCGCCGCCTTGAGTGCGGTGATCTCGTTGCTCGCGGAAAGTCGGCCAAACACGCTGGCCACGGCAAACAGCATCGTGCCGGGCACGGCGAACCGCATCGCCTCGGGGAGCACGTAGGGGATCAGTGCGGCGATCTGCATCATGCCGAGGCCCTGCTGCTGGGCCTCCTTGACGAGCCCGACGACCAGCATGAAGAGGGTCAGCGCCGTGAGCGCCACGAGAAACACCTGCAGCAATTCGCTGAGCACGTAGCGGGTGATGATCTTCATGGTGCGTCGGCCGGCGGGGCCCGGCGACTCGTGGTCGTGTCGTCGGAGCGGGAGAGTTCGATCGCCTTCCTGAAAACCGCCAGGGCCTCGGCTGCGGCCAGGCTGGCCTCCTGGAACGCTCCGGCCGTCGCTTTTTGGCGGGCCTGGACGAGGAGCGTCAGGGTGCGATCCCGGTCGGCACTGCCGAGCGAGTTGGAGGCCGCCTCGATGCTGCCGAGGATGCCCTCGAGCAGCGTTGCCGATGGCTGGCAGGAATAGGAGCGGTAGGGGCCGCGGCCGAGGAGTTTTCCCGGCACGAGCACCCGGACGCGACCGCTCGGCGGAGCGATGAACCCGATCAGGGCCGCGGCGATGGAGCCGACGAAGGCAAGGGCCAGGCCCCCGATGCCCAGCCAGCAGATGAACTTCTCGGTCTCCCCGAGCCGCTCCAGCATGCCGAAGAGCACGAGCAGGCCGAACAGCGTCACGGCCGCGGCGGCCAGCCAGCGCCAGGGCAGCGGCGACGGCCCGGCAGCATCGTCCGGCTGGTCGGAGAGCGGCCAGGGCGTATCGCCCGCCGAAGTCTTGGTGACCTCCTCGCGGCCCGCCTTGGCGACGATCACGGTCACGTTGTCGGGCGCACCTCGCACGAAAGCCAGGCCGACCAACGCGTCGGCAGCCTCGCGGGGTTCCAGATCCGATGCGAGCAGTCCGATCTCCTCGTCGCTGGCCTGTCCGGAAAGGCCGTCGCTGCAGAGGACGAAGACATCTCCCTCCTCGACGGGATGAGGACCCTCCAGATCGATCTCGACATGCGGGTGCGGACCCATCGACCGCGTGATGATGTTCTTGGGCGCCGCCTCGGCCGCCGCCTCGCGGGACATGCCTCCGGCCGACTCCAGTTCCCAGACGAGGGAATGGTCGCGAGACAGCTGCTCGATCGTGCGGTTTCGAACCCGGTAGACACGGCTGTCGCCGATGTGGCCCACGATCGCACCGCGGGGAAGCAGTGCGAGCGTGCTGCAGGTCGTGCCCATGCCCTTGAACTCGGGGGAACTTTCCCCCTTGGAGTTGATCTCGCCGTTGATCTGCTCGATGCTGCGACGCAGGGCCAGTGGCGGCGACCGTTGGGCGGTCTTTTCATAGACCAGCGGAACCCGCTCGGCGGCGATGGCGCTGGCCAGTTCGCCCGCAGCGTGGGCTCCCATCCCGTCGGCGACCAGAAACATCCAGCCACGGGTGCGATACTGCTGCGGGCTCGACGGTGGCAGAACGGCCCGCGAGTCCTGGTTGTTGGAGCGGCGGCGGCCGATGTCGCTGCGATCGCAGTAAGTGAGGCTGCTGCCTTTTCCCACGCGGCTACTGCCCTGTTGGAGAGGACTGGTCTGAGCGTCCGGCCGGAGATCGAGAGGTCGATGCACGCGGGGGCGGCGAAGGGGGAGATTTTAGCGGGTGGCCGCGGCCGGGGCGATACGCGTCATCCGTGGAAAGTGGCGGGGGTTGAGGCTGATCTGGCGGCTCCCGGCCGGCATCCGTATGGTTCCGGCATGCACGAGTCGGCCAGGCTCCCGGAAACGCGTCTCATCCGCCGGCCGCGCAGGCTTCCGGCCGCGATTGCGATCTGCCTCGTCGCCGCCGTGGGCTGCGTCCAGCGCCGGATGACGATCCGCAGCGATCCGCCCGGGGCGCTCGTCTATGTGGACGACTATAAGATCGGCACCACGCCGGTCTCGACCGACTTCGTCTACTACGGCACGCGGAAGATCCGCCTCGTCAAGGATGGCTACGAAACCCTGACCGTGCGGCAGCCCTTCCCGTTGCCCTGGTACGAGGTGTTCCCGCTCGACTTCGTCACCGAGAACCTCTGGCCGGCCGAGATCCGCGACGAGCGGGTCGTCGATCTCTCGATGTCGCCCGCCGCGGCCACGCCTCCGGAGGAGGTCGTCGGGCGGGCCGAATTCGCCCGGGCCGCGGCCGGGAGCCAGCCCGCCCCCCAGCCCCAGGCGGTCCCCGTTCAGGTCGCGCCTCAGCAGGTTCCGACACCCGCTCCGATGCAGCTCCTGCCTCAGCAGACAGTTCCACTGCCGCCCCCGCAGCAGCTGCCGCCACCCATGCAGGCCCCGATGCAGCAGCCATTGCCGCCGGCGGTGCAGCAGCCCTTCGGCCCTGTGTTTCCGCCCGCCGCACCTGGATCTGGCCTGCAGCCGCCGCTGCAAAATGCCCCAGCGCAGGGAATCCCCGGCCTCGGGATGCCATAATCGGCCGCATGACTGGCCTCCCCGGCGACGCATCACGTGCCGATCTCGAACGGCTCAAGCTCGAGCGACTGCGGACGCTGCTTTGCGAGATCCTGCCGAGGAACAGGTTTTACGCGGAGAAGCTGGCCCGCGTGTCGGCGGAGCCGGCATCGCTCGAGGAACTTGCCGACTGGCCGTTCACCTACAAGGAGGAACTTGTCGCCGCAGCCACGGCTGGCCGGCCGGCAAATCTCACCTGGCCCGCCGATCGCTACGTGCGATACCACCAGACGAGTGGCACCCACGGCCGTCCGCTGCCGGTGTTCGACACGGCCGATGACTGGGCCTGGTGGATGGACTGCTGGCGGGTGATCCTCGACCGGGGCGGCCTGATCGCGGGCGACCGCGTGCTCGTCGCCTCGTCGTTCGGCCCATACGTCGGCTTCTGGAGCGGGTTCGAGGCCGTGCTCGCCCGGGGAGCCATGGCGATTCCCACCGGCGGCATGCCGACGCTCGCCCGGCTCGAACTCGCCCGCACGGTCGGCGCCACCGTGCTCGTGGCGACGCCGAGTTATGCCCTTCATCTGGCCGAGGTCGCCCGCGAACAGAAGATCGATACGCTGCGGCTCACGGTCCGGCTCTTGATCCTCGCCGGCGAGCCGGGCGGATCGATTCCCTCGGTCCGTCGGCGGATCGCCGAAGAGTGGGGGGCAGAAGTGCTCGATCATGCCGGCGCCACGGAGGTCGGTCCCTGGGGCGTGGGTGACGCCGCCGGCGGCGGACTCGACGTCATCGAGCCCTGGTTCCACCCCGAGTTTCTCTCGGTCGAGACCGGCCGGCCGGCCGCCCCTGGCGAACTCGCAGAACTGGTGCTCACCACGCTCGGCAGGGCGGGCGCTCCGCTGATCCGCTACCGCACGGGCGATCTGGTGCGGCCGCGTTGGCCATGCGACGAGAAGCTCGCAGCCGGAAGCCCGCCCTGGGTGCATCTCGAAGGGGGCGTTCTCGGCCGCAGCGACGACATGCTCGTCGTTCGCGGTGTGAACATCTTCCCGGGGGCCATCGACGACATCGTCCGCAGCTTCCCCGAGGTGGTGGAGTATCGTCTGCTGCTGAGCACGGAGCGGAGCCTCGACATGCTTTCACTTGCCATCGAGGACCATCTCGAGGCGCCGGAGCGAGTGGCCCGCGAACTGCAGGTTCGGCTCGGTCTTCGGGTCGAGGTCGGCACCGTGCCGATTGGAAGCCTGCCGCGTTTCGAAGGGAAGGGGAGCCGCATCATCGACCGACGCACACCACGAGAGCAGCCGTCATGACACCCCCGGTGCCGACGAAGATCGCCCGACTCGAAGACCCAGCCGCCGCTCCCGGGTCGATAGAGATCCTCTGGAGTGACGGCGTCCGCGGCGTCTACCCGCCGCGACTGCTTCGCGACGCCTGCCCCTGCGCCACCTGCCGAGAGCAGCGAACCGCACCGGCCAGACCGCCACTGCTCCAGGTTCTCAGGCCCGAGGAGATCGTCCCGCTTGCGATCAGCGGCATGCGGCCCGTCGGCCAATACGCCTATTCGATCGAATTTTCCGACGGCCACTCGAGCGGCATCTACACGCTCGAATACCTGCGGGAACTGGCCTGAAGTGCCGCCAACGACAAGCCTGTCACCGCCAAGTCCTACCACCCCGCGCCAGGCCCGGAGGGACGGGTCAACTCCAGCCGGCGGAGCCGGCCAAGCAAACAACGGCAGGATGCCGTGTGTTTGCGTGAAATCAGCCGGTGGCTGCGGCGTTGACGACGGCGGCGATGCGGACGGCATCGTGGCAGGCGTCTTCGCTGACGCCGAGGTGCATCAGGCTCGCCTCGTGGTTGCGGATGCAGAGTTCGCAGCCGGCGAGGGCGGCGCAGCCGAGGCTCATCAGTTCGAAGTCGGTCTTGCTCGTGGCCGGCTGGGCCATGCGGCTCATCCGTAGCCGCGGTGGGCGGGCGTCGTAGCTCTCCTTGGCGAGCATGTGCTTGAATCTGTAGTAGACGGTGTTCATCGCCATCAGGCCGGCCGCGGCAGCGGCGTCCGAGATCACGGCGGCGGCTGCGTCTCCAAGCCCCGTACTGATGTCCGATTCGAGCGCCCGCGAGAGGGGCTGGCTGCGGACGAATCGGGCCGCGGCGAGGGCCACGCCGAAGGCCTGGGCCGGCTGCAGATTTTCCCCGGCCAGCACGCTGCCGAGGTTGAGGCGGATGTCCTTGAACTCGTCGGCGAGCGAGTCACGAAGGGCGTCGAGATGTGGAGTGGCGAGCGACATGCGCGGCGGGGCTCCGGTCGAGGGGGAGGTGGGGAATTGTGCGAAGATTGTAGTCGTTCATTGAAGGCAGGACGGGGCGGATGCTAGTTTCGGGAGGTTTTTCCCGCCCCTGGATCGCTCCATGCCCCGCCGCGACGACCTGCACACCATCCTGCTCATCGGGTCGGGCCCGATCGTCATCGGACAGGCCTGCGAATTCGACTATTCGGGAACCCAGGCCTGCAAGGCGCTCCGCGAGGACGGCTACCGGGTCGTGCTGGTGAACTCGAACCCGGCCACGATCATGACCGACCCGGGCACGGCCGACAGAACCTACATCGAGCCGCTCACCTGGCAGATGCTCGAAAAGGTGATCGAGATCGAGAAGCCGGACGCCGTGCTCCCCACGCTCGGCGGCCAGACGGCCCTCAACCTGGCGATGGAACTCGACCGCCGCGGCATCCTCGCCAGGCACGGCGTGGAGATGATCGGGGCGAAGGCCGAGGCGATCAAGCGGGGGGAGGACCGGGAGATCTTCAAGGAGACGATGCGTCGCATCGGCCTCGAGACCTGCCGCGGACGGATCGTGAAGAGCCTCCCCGAGGCCCGCGATGTGCTGGCCGAGATCGGCCTGCCAGCGGTCATCCGTCCCAGCTTCACGCTCGGCGGCTCCGGCTCGGGCATCGCCTTCAACCGTGAGGAGTTCGACCAGAAGGTGCAGCGGGGCCTCGATCTCTCTCCCGTCGGCGAGGTGCTGGTCGAGGAATCGATCCTCGGCTGGAAGGAATACGAGATGGAGGTGATGCGGGACGTCGACGACAACGCCGTCATCATCTGCTCGATCGAGAACTTCGACCCCTGCGGCATCCACACGGGCGACTCGATCACCGTCGCCCCGGCGATGACGCTCACCGACAAGCAGTACCAGCGGATGCGCGACGCCAGCTTTGCCGTCATCCGGGCCATCGGCGTGGAGACCGGCGGGTCGAACATCCAGTTTGCGGTCCATCCCGAGACGGGCAGGATGATCGTCATCGAGATGAACCCCCGAGTGAGCCGCTCGAGCGCCCTGGCGAGCAAGGCGACCGGGTTTCCGATCGCCAAGATCGCCGCCAAGCTGGCGGTCGGATGGCGGCTCCACGAACTGCCCAACGACATCACCCGCAAGACGAAGGCCTGATTCGAGCCGTCGATCGACTACGTCGTCGTCAAGGTGCCGCGGTTCGCCTTCGAGAAGTTTCCCGAGGCCGACAGCCGGCTGACCACGCAGATGAAGAGCGTGGGCGAGACGATGGCGATCGGACGGACCTTCAAGGAATCGTTCCAGAAGGCGCTCCGCGGACTGGAGGTCGGATCGTTCGGCTTCGGATCAGACCAGAAGGACCTCTGGGGCACGGCGGCCGAGCCCGCGCTCGACGACATCCGGGCCCGGGTGGCGACGCCCGATCCCGACAGGGTCTGGTACCTCCGCTATGCGTTCAAGGCCGGCATGACGATCGACGAACTGCACGAGCTGACCGCGATCGACCGCTGGTTTCTCGACCAGCTGCAGCAGATCGTCGAGATGGAGAGCCTGCTGCGGACGCTTGGTTCGCTGGCCGCGGTCGACGACGGGCTGCTGCGGTCGTCAAAGCAGTACGGTTTTTCCGACCGGCAGCTGGCCGTGATACTCGGCAGCACCGAGATGGAGGTCCGCGAGGAGCGGAAGCGTCGCGGGATCGTGGCCACATACAAGGCCGTCGACACCTGCGCCGCCGAGTTCGAGGCCCAGACACCCTACTACTACTCGACCTGGGAGGAGGAGGACGAAACCCTTCCCAAGCCGCCGGGCGGGAGGCGGGTGATGATCCTCGGCGGCGGCCCCAACCGAATCGGGCAGGGAATCGAATTCGACTACTGCTGCTGCCACGCCAGCTTCGCGCTCCGCGAGATGGGGATCGAGAGCGTGATGGTCAACTCGAATCCCGAGACCGTGAGCACCGACTACGATACGAGCGACACGCTGTTCTTCGAGCCGCTCACCTGCGAGGACGTGCTCAACATCGCCGACCGGATCCAGCCCGACGGCGTCATCGTCCAACTCGGCGGCCAGACCCCGCTCAACCTCGCCCGGGCCCTGCACGCCGCCGGCCTGCCGATCATCGGCACGAGCGTCGACACGATCGAGATGGCGGAGGATCGGGAAAAGTTTCGCGATCTCCTCGACCGGCTCGGGCTCAAGCAGCCGGCCAGCGGCATCGCGCGGACGCTCGAGCAGGCCCGCCGCGAGGTGGCCCGGATCGGGTATCCGAGCCTCGTGCGGCCCAGCTTCGTGCTCGGCGGCCGGGCGATGGAGATCTGCTACGACAACGCCCAGTTCGAGCGGTACGTGGCCGAGGCCTTCGCCGTGGCCCAGGGGCAGCCCGTGCTGATCGATCGGTTCCTCGAGGATGCGATCGAGGTCGACGTCGACTGCATCTGCGACGGGAAGGACGTGATCGTTGCCGGCGTGATGGAGCACATCGAGGAGGCCGGCGTTCACTCCGGCGACTCCGCCTGCTGCATCCCTCCGCACAGCCTCTCGGCGGCGGTGATCGAGGAGATCAAGGCTGCGGCCACCGGACTCGCCAGGAGCCTGGGAGTGGTCGGCCTGATGAACGTGCAGTTTGCCGTCAAGAAGGAGGAGGGCAGGCCTTCGCTCTACGTGATCGAGGTCAATCCCCGGGCCAGCCGCACCGTCCCGTTCGTGGCCAAGGCCACGGGGCTGCCGGTGGCGAAGGTCGCCGTCAAGGCGATGGCGGGGATGACGCTTGCGGAGCAGGGCCTGACTTCCGATCCGCTGCCGGCCCATGTGAGCGTGAAGGAGAGCGTGTTTCCGTTCGTGAAGTTCGCCGGCGTCGACATCGCACTGGGCCCCGAGATGCGGAGCACGGGCGAGGTGATGGGAGTCAGCGACCGGTTCAGCATCGCCTTCGCCAAGAGCCAGATCGCGGCCGGCATCCTCCTGCCGGAGCAGGGTCGGATCTTCCTCAGCGTGGCCAGCCAGCAGGCCAAGGAGATGATGGTCGGTCTGGCCCGGCGGCTGGTGGCCCTCGGCTTCGAGCTGATTGCGACGGCCGGTACGGCCCGTGCGCTGACGGAGGCCGGGGTTGCGGTCGAACTGGTGAAGAAGCTCCAGGAAGGGCATCCGAACCTGATCGACCACCTGATCGACGGCCGGGTGCAGCTGATCTTCAACACGCCCCGCGGCAAGGGGGCGCGGACCGACGAGGGCCGGATTCGGGCCGCGAGCGTGCTTTACGGGGTGCCCTGCATCACCACGCTGCCCGCAGCCGAGGCCTGCGTCCGGGCGATGGAGGCGATGCGGACGGAGCCGCTCTCCGTGCAGCCGATCCAGGACCGGTTCCCCGAAACGGTCGCCGTTCGCTGAACGCGATTGGCCGCCCGGGCAATGCCGGCCTCGAGATCGGCGACCAGAATGTCTTCGGCCGCGTTTATTCTGAGCACGGCCGGCCTACACTGGTCTGATGGCCTCGCGATTCCCAGATCCTCGTCCCCATCCTCGACCGCTTCCCGCGCCGTCTCTCGATGACCGGCCACGGCTCACGGCCAGAACCCTCGAAGGACTGGAATGGCTGCTCGCCGCCGAACTGGAGCGGGTCGGTGCCGTCGATCTCCGTGTCGGGCGGCGGACGATCGAGTTTTCCGCCCCGGCCGGTGCCGAGCGGGAAACCCTCTACCGCGCGGTGCTCGAATCACGGACGGCCATCCGGGTGCTCGAGCCGCTGGGCCGGTTTCGGGTCGAATCGCCCGAGAGCCTTTACGGGGCGATGCAGGAGGTCGACTGGACCGAACAGCTGAAGACATCCGACACGCTTCGCGTCGATGCGGCGATCCACGACACGTTCCTGACTCACTCGCTCTATGCGGCGCAGATCGTCAAGGACGCCGTCGTCGACCAGCTCCGCACCCCGAGTGGAAAACGGCCGAGCGTGCAGCTCCGCGGTGCCACGCTCCGGCTGGGGCTGCATCTGGTCGGCGACGTGGCGACGATCTTTCGTGACGCCGCGGGCCGTTCGCTCCACCAGCGGGGCTGGCGGATGGGGGAGGTCGAGGCGCCGCTCTCGGAGGTGCTGGCGGCGGGCATCCTCGGCAGCGCCGGCTGGTGGCGGCCCGGCAATGCCGATCAGGCATCCGGCGGCGAAGGGGTGTTGGATCCGATGTGCGGCTCGGGAACGTTTGTCGTCGAGGCGGCGACGATCGCCGCAGGGATGGCCCCCGGGCTCTGGAGGGCGCGGCGAAAGGCCCACGGGTTCTTCCGGTTTCGGGATTGTGACAGGCCGCTCGTGACGCGGCTGCTCGCGGAACTCGAGGCCCGTGTGCAGGATCCAGCGACCAGCTTCCAGGCCAGCGACCTCGACCCGAAGGCCGTCGAGGCCGCCCGGGCCTGCGCCGATGCGGCGGGCGTGGCCCGGTTCATCAGGATCGAGCAGAAGCACTTCGAGCAGGCGCGGCCGGCAGCCGAATCGGGGCTGGTCGTCACGAACCCGCCCTACGGTGAGCGACTCGCGCTGCCGCGGGCGGCGGCGCTCTTTCGGCGGATCGGCGACTGGCTGGTGCAGCAGTGCGGTGGCTGGCGGGCCGTGATCCTCGCCCCCGACACGCCGGCCGCCGGCCAGCTCGGCCTGCGGCCGACGCACCGCGTGCCGCTCATGAACGGTCCGATCGCCTGCCGGCTCCTGGAAGTGGAGATCCGACAGCGTGACTTCCACCCACCCTCTCAGGTCGAAGGCCGGAGTTCATGCACGCCAACGGAACGCGATTCCGCCGACGGCGCCAACGACGCCGCGTCGCTCCACCCCGGCCGACCGCGGTCGCGCACGACCGACGACCAGATCGGCGACTTCCGCCGCCGGCTCGCCAAGCGTTTCAAGCATCTCGCGAAGTGGGCCCGCCGGCAGGGGATCGAGGCCTTTCGCGTCTACGACCGGGACATCCCCGAGATCCCGCTCGTCATCGACTGGTATGTCGGCTGGCTCCATGCCGCCGAGTATGAACGTCCCCACGAACGCACCGAGATCGAGCACGACGTCTGGCTCGACAGGATGATCGAGGCGGCGGCGCTGGAACTCGGCGTGCCACCCAACCAGACATTCCTCAAGGTGCGGAAGCGGCAGCGGGGCGGCGACCAGTATGAGAAGGTCGACGCCCGCAGGGCCGTGCTCGGGGTGCGGGAGGGGGGGCTCGAGTTCGAGGTCAACCTTTCGGATTACCTCGACACCGGCCTGTTTCTCGACCACCGGCAGACGAGGGCCCTGGTTCGGGCCGAGGCGGAGGGAAGGCGATTCCTGAACCTCTTCTGCTACACGGGGAGTTTCTCGGTCTACGCCGCGGCCGGCGGGGCGAAGGAGACGACCAGCGTCGATCTCTCCAACACCTATCTCGACTGGACGCGGACCAACCTCTCGAAGAACGGCTTCAAGGACGCCGGCCGACACAGGATCATCCGCGACGAGGCCCGCGCCTTCCTCGAGCACCGGACCAACCGGGGGGAGCCGCCGTTCGAACTCGTGGTGGTCGATCCGCCGACCTTCTCCCGGTCTGCAAAAAGCGAGACGCCCTGGGATGTGGAGCAGGATCATGCCGCGCTCCTGGAACTCGTGGCCCGGAATCTCTCGCCGGGCGGCGTCGTCTACTTCTCGACGAATTTCCGCCGCTTCCACCTCGCCGAGGAGCAGCTTGCCAGGCTGTACACGATTCGTGAGATCACCAGCCGCACGATCCCGGAGGACTTTCGCAACGAGCGGATCCATCGGGCCTGGCGGCTCGTGGCCAGACCTCCGGTTTGACGCCGCTTTTGCGGCCCACCTACATTCGTCGGTCACATGATTGCAGGGAATCGTTTGAGCAACCTGGGCATCGCCATCCTGCTGGGCCTCCTGATCTGCGGTTGCCGGCCGGCCGATCCGACGCTCGTGAAGATCGTCTCCAGCCTGCCGCGGACCGGCTCGGCCAAGCAGCAGTCAGACACGCTCGTCCGCGGGATCCGGATGGCGATCGAGGAGGCCGGAGGAAGGGCGGGACCGTTTCGCGTCGAATACCTCGACCTCGACGACTCGACCGCGGCGGCCGGCCAGTGGACCAGTGAGTCCGAGGCGGCCAACGCCCGCCGGGCCCTTCAGGATCCCGACGTGGTGGCCTACATCGGCACCTTCAACTCCGGTGCCGCCAAGGTCTCGATGCCGATCCTGAACCTCGGCGACCTGCTGATGGTGTCGCCCGCCAACACGGCGGTCGGCCTCACCAAGCCGGGGCTCGGAGCACCGGGCGAGCCGGAGGTCTACCGCCCCACCGGCCGGCTCAACTACACGCGGGTGGTGCCGGCCGACGATCTGCAGGGGCCGCTTTCGGCCGACTGGGCGAAACAGCGCGGCGTGAAGCGGGTCTCGATCCTCGACGACAACGAGGTCTACGGAAAGGGGATCGCCGACCTGTTCGACGAGCGCTGCCGGGAGATCGGGATCGAAGTGCTCGGCCACGACTCGATCGACTCCAAGGCGCAGGAGTTCAAGTCGCTGATGGCGAGCATCAAGGCCGTGAAGCCCGACCTCGTCTATTTCGGAGGCACTACCCAGAGCAAGGGAGGACAGCTCGCCAAGGACATGGCCAGCGCCGGCATCGAGGCGATGCTGATGGTGCCGGACGGTTGTCGCGAGCAGGTGTTCATCGACTCGGCCGGGGCGGCGAACCTCGAGGGGCGGTGCTTCGTCACCTTCGGCGGTCTGCCGCCGGAGAAGCTGACGGGCAAGGGCCGCGAGTTCGTGGAGCGGTATCGCGAGAGGCACGGCGAACTGCCCGAGGCCTATGCCGTCTACGGATACGAGGCGGCCTGCGTGGCCCTGCAGGCGATCCGGGATGCCGGCACGAAGGACCGGCGGACCGTCACCGACCGGGCACTGGCCATCAAGGATTTCGACGGCGCGCTCGGCCGCTGGGGCTTCGATTCCAACGGCGACACGACGATGCGGACGCTGACGGTGAGCGTGGTCAGGGGAGGGCGATTCGAGTTCGAGCAGGTGCTCGACGCCAATGCCGTGGGCGGCGAAGCCGCCGTGCGGTAAGAATCATGCCGTCCGCGCGGCCGGCCGTGCCGTCCGCGCGGTCCGCGTCTTCCTCCGGGAAAAGTCGCCCGTGTCCGTCCAGTTTTTCCTCCAGCAATGCCTGATCGGCCTCACCAACGGCGCGCTCGTCGCGCTGGTGGCCCTCGGCTACACGATGGTCTACGGGATCATCGGGCTGATCAATTTCGCCCACGGCGACCTGATCATGCTCGGTGCCTGCCTGGCCCTCTCGCTCGTGGGGGCGCTGGGGCTGGCCGCGGCCGGGCCGGCCATGACCTGGCTGGGGATCGGGTTTCTGGTGCTGGCCTGCGGGCTGTTCTGCGGCGGGCTCAACCTCGCGGTCGACAGGATCGTCTACAAGCCGCTGCGGACGGCCCCGAAACTGGCGCCACTGGTCTCGGCGATCGGCGTCTCGTTCATCTTCATGAACATCGGCCTGTTCTGGATCGGGCCCTCCGACCGCTCGTTCCCCGAACTCCTCCCCTCGACCAACCTCCTCCCCGGCGAGGGGCTGCAGTTCACCTGGAAGGATCTGCTCGTCGTGCTCGTCGTGGTGCCGCTGATGCTGGGGCTTTCCTTCCTCGTCCGCGGCACGAGGCTCGGCAAGGCGATGCGGGCGGTCTCGCAGGACACGACCGCGGCGGCCCTCGTCGGCATCGACGTCGACCGGGTGATCGCCGCCACCTTCTTCATCGGCGGCTTCCTCGGCGGCGCCGCGAGCGTGATCTACGGGCTGTACATCAACACGATCGGCTTCCAGATGGGGTTCCAGAACGGACTCTATGCCTTCACGGCGGCCGTGCTCGGCGGCATCGGCAGCATTCCGGGGGCCGTGCTCGGCGGTATCGTGATCGGGCTGGTGCGGTCACTGTCGAGTGCCTACGTGGGGGAGCGATGGACCGGCGCGATCGTGTTCGCGATCCTGATCGTGATCCTCGTGTTCCGTCCCGAGGGCCTGCTCGGCAGGCGGACGAAGGAGAAGGTATGAGCCCCGCAGGGTCGCGGAGCATCGAGGAGACGGCGGACGCCCCCGGAGAGGGGCGGCTGGCGACGTTTCTGCGCGAGAAGTGGGACCTGGTCGCCCTCGGAGTGCTGGCCCTCGCGCCGCTCTGCCTGCCGGCCCTCGGCGGGGCCCTCGGCGGCCAGGTGACGACGCTCTTCATCTACTGCATTCTGGCCCTCGGGCTCAACGTGATGGTCGGCTACACGGGGCTCGTGCACCTCGGCATCGCCGCCTTCTTCGGCATCGGCGCCTACCTGATGGCGATCCTCACGGTGCCGATGTACCCCTTCCAGATCGGCTGGCTGCCGGCGGCGATCGTGAGCGTGCTCCTGACGGCCGGCGTCGGGCTGGCGCTCGGTGCGCCGACGCTCAGGCTGCGGGGCGACTACCTCGCCATCGTGACCCTCGGCTTCGGCGAGGTCGTGAAGGTGACGCTGCGAAATCTGGAGCAGATCACGGGCGGCATGAAGGGCCTCAATCCCGTGCCGCCCCCCGGGGCCGGCGTGAAGCTCTGGGGGGTCGATCTCGGGCTGGCCTTCGCCATCGATCCCCGTTGGTTCTACTACCTCTCGCTCCTGGCGCTGACCGGGGTCGTGATCGCCATGCGACGGCTCGAGCACTCGCGGCTCGGGCGGGCCTGGGTCGCCGTCCGCGAGGACGAACTGGCCGCCTCGTCGATGGGAATCTCCGCCACCCGGGTCAAGCTCTCCGCGTTCGCGATGTCCTCGGCCGTGGCGGGGCTGGCAGGCTGCCTCTACGCGGCCAGCCTCTCGACCACGGCCGATCCCAATGCCTACGACTTCAACCGCTCGATCATGGTGCTCTGCGCCGTGATCCTCGGCGGCCTCGGCAGCATCCCCGGCACGCTGCTCGGGGTGGCGATCCTCGTCGGCTTCGACACGGTGCTCGCGCCCTGGGCCGATTCCTGGATCCAGCAGATGGACATCAATCCCACGGGTTCGAGCCTGCTCTCGTTCAGCGGCTGGCGCCTGGCGATCTTCGGGCTGGCGCTCGTGCTCGTGATGCGGTTCCGCCCCGAGGGCCTCGTGCCATCGCGGCGGATGGCTGCCGAACTCCACGAGGCACATCCATGAAGCGAGCCCCAATCCAGCCGGTCGGGGCGTCGCCGCTGCTCGACGTCGATCGCCTGACGGTCCGGTTCGGTGGCCTGGTGGCCGTCGCCGATCTCGACCTCGACGTCGCCGAGGGGAGCATCGTGTCGCTGATCGGCCCGAACGGCGCCGGCAAGACCACGGCATTCAACACGATCAGCGGCATCTACCAGCCGACCTCGGGTACCGTCCGGTTGCGGGGGCGCCGTCTGGAACGGTCATTCACGGCCGGCACGTTCTGGGCCGCGATGCTGGTCGGACTGTTCACGGGACTCCTGTTCGCGGCCGCAGCAGTCGACATCGATCGGCTCTGGCTGGCGGTGGTCAAACGCGGGATGATCACCGGAGAGCCGTTCACGCTCGCGGGGGCGGCCGAGCGGCTGCGTGGCTACTTCCGGGCCGAACTCGCCCTCGACCAGATGGCGGGCAAGTGGCGGGTGGTGAGCGCCGACGGCAGCGAGGTGCTGGCGATCCGCCGCGATCTCGGCGAGGCGAGGGCGCTGCGGAATTCGCTGCAGGCGGCAGTGACGGCCCGGCGGACCGGCCCTGGCACGGTGCCCGACACGACCGACCTCGCTGGAGGTGTTGAGGCTCACTCCGACTCGCTGAAACTGCCGCCGATCAAGGAAGAGGTCTACGATCGCCTTGCCGCGGGCAAGCGACGGATTCGCGTCCGCGGATGGACAGGCCTGTTCGCGGGCTGGCTGCTCGGCACGGCCGGGGCGATCGCCGTCTGGCAGCGGGGCCGGCGGTCGCCGCACGTGGTGGCCCAGGCGGGCATCGCCCGAACCTTCCAGAACATCCGCCTGTTCGCCAACATGACCGTGCTCGAAAACGTTCTCGTCGGTCTCGATCGGACGATTCCGGGCGGACTGCCTTCGATGCTGTTTCGCACCGCTGCCAACCGGCGGGCCGAGGCCGACGCCCGCCGCCGGGCCCGGGAGTCGCTCGAGTTCGTCGGCCTCTCCGGCGAGGCCAATCGGATCGCGGGGCAGTTGCCGTACGGCGACCAGCGGCGGCTCGAGATCGCCCGGGCGCTGGCCACGGGAAGCAGGCTGTTGTTGCTCGACGAACCGGCGGCCGGCATGAATCCCACCGAGACCGAGGAGTTGGCCCGGCTGGTCGAGCGGATCCGCGGCCGGGGCGTGACGGTGCTGCTGATCGAGCATCACATGAACGTGGTGATGCGGATCAGCGATCGTGTCGCGGTGCTCGACCACGGGGTGAAGATCGCCGAAGGCACGCCCGCCGAGGTGAAGCGGGACGAACGTGTGATCGCCGCCTACCTCGGCGACGAAGGCTGAAGCCGGGCTCCAGGGAACCCTCGACGATGCTGCTCGACGTGCGGGAACTCGAAGCCGGATACGGGCCGATCAAGGCGCTCGATGGAGTGTCGATCGCGGTCGAGGAAGGAGAACTCGTCGCCATCATCGGGGCCAACGGCGCCGGCAAGACCACCCTCTTGATGGCGATCTCGGGCATCGTCCGGCCGAGGCGGGGCGGGGTGACATTTCAAGGGCAGTCGCTGGCCGGACTGGCACCCCACGAGATCGTGCGACTGGGCATCGGTCATTCGCCCGAGGGGCGGCGGATCTTCCCCCGGCTCACCGTTCGCGAAAATCTGGAACTCGGCGGCTTCACCCAGACCGACCGGGGGCAGGTGCGTCGGGACATCGACGAGGCCTGCGGCCTGTTTCCGATCCTCGGCGACCGGATGGGACAGCTCGGCGGCACACTCTCCGGAGGCGAGCAGCAGATGCTGGCGCTGGCACGGGCACTCGTCGGCCGCCCAAAACTGCTCCTCCTCGACGAGCCCTCGCTGGGACTCGCGCCGCTGATCGTGGCAAAGATCTTCGAGGTGATCGCCGGGCTCGCCAGCCGCGGCATCGCCGTCATGCTCGTCGAGCAGAACGCCAGAGCCGCGCTCCGGCTCGCCTCCCGCGGCTACGTGCTCGAGACGGGCCGGGTGACGCTCACCGGCAGCGGTGCCGATCTGACCGCCGACCCGCGGGTCCGCGACGCCTACCTCGGCGAGTAGGGCGAACCATTGCGGCTGGCTTCGCGCAAATCCAAGGCATCCTGACCTGATTTGTCGCAAAGGGGGCGATGACAGGCTGAAGCCTGTCCCGCAACGTCAGGCCCGGCCCTCCGGGTCTGGCGGTCAGAGATTGGCAGTGACAGGCTTCGGTCTGGCGAATCTGCTAATCTTTCGCAGTTTCCGATCACGGCAGGGTGAACCAGTGCCAGGGCAGGCAGCTTCCGAGACCGCGACGTCAGGAACCGGGACCTCGTGTTCCCTCGATCCTCGGATCGCCGAGGTGCTCGCCGCCTGGTGGGGCTTCGACCGGCTGCGGCCGCTGCAGTCCGAGGCGATCCATGCCGCCCTCGACGGTCGCGATTCCCTGGTCGTGATGCCGACCGGCGGCGGCAAGAGCCTCTGCTACCAGCTGCCGCCGCTCGTGGGGCAGACCACCGACGTCGTGATCTCGCCGCTCGTCGCACTGATGAAGGATCAGGTCGATGCCCTGGAGGCGATCGGCTATCCCGCGGCGGCGATCCACTCGGGAATGTCGCAGGAGGAGCGGCAGTCGATCCGGCAGCGACTGGCGGCAGGGGAGCTGCGGCTCTTGTTCACGGCTCCGGAGAGGCTCGTGAACACCGGACTGCTCGACCTGCTTGCCCAGGTGGGGGTCCGCCGGTTCTCGATCGACGAGGCCCACTGCATCAGCCAGTGGGGCCATGATTTCCGCCCCGAGTACCGGCAGCTTTCCCTGCTCCGCGATCGGTTTCCAGCGGCCAGCCTGCACGCCTTCACGGCCACCGCCACGCCGCGGGTGCGGGACGACATCTCCAGTCAGCTGCACCTCCGGGACCCAGACATTCTCGTCGGCATCTTCGATCGCCCGAATCTCTGCTATCGGGTCGTGCCTCGGACCGACCGCACGCGGCAGACGCTCGAGATCCTCGGTCGGCACAAGGGGGAGGCCTCGATCGTCTACTGCATCTCCCGCAAGGAAACCGAGCGGCTCGCGGCCCGGCTCGCCGCCGAGGGGATCCTGGCCCGGCCCTATCATGCGGGGCTCGACGGCAGGGAGCGTCACAAGACCCAGGAGGCGTTCGCCCGGGAGACGATCGACGTGGTCGTCGCCACCGTGGCCTTCGGCATGGGCATCGACCGCTCGAACGTCCGGCTCGTCCTCCACACGTCGCTTCCCAAGAGCCTCGAGGCCTACCAGCAGGAGACGGGCCGGGCGGGCCGTGACGGACTGGCCGCGGAGTGCGTTCTCCTCTATTCCTCGGCCGACGTCTTCAGCTGGGAGTCGCTCGTCCGCAAGAGTGCCGACGAGGCCGAACTCGAACCGGCGGAGACGGCCCGGCTGGTGGCGAGCCAGACCGAGCACCTGCACGGGATGCGTCGCTACGCCCAGGCGGCCCGGTGCCGCCACGCAGCGCTTTCCGAGTATTTCGGTCAGGCGTACCGCACCGAGCCGTGCGGGGCCTGCGACGTCTGTCTGGGGGAGACGGAAAGCCTGCCCGATGCCACCGTCACGGCACAGAAGATCATCTCCTGCGTGGCCCGTGTCGGCGAGCGGTTTGGCGTGCGGCACGTCTGCGAGGTGCTCCGCGGCGCGACCACGGACGGCATCTCCCGGCACGGCCATGACCGGCTCTCGACCTTCGGGCTGCTGAAGACGCTCGACCAGCGGGCCGCCGAGAACCTGACCCATCAGCTGCTCGATCAGGGCCTGCTCGAGCGCAGCAGCGGGGATCGCCCCGTGGTGATGCTCAACGCCCGCTCCTGGGAGGTGCTCCGCGGCGAGCGGCCCGTCGTGCTGCTCGAGCCGCGCGTCGGCAAGACCAGGACGGCAAAGGCGGACGTCGACGACTGGCAGGGTGTCGATCGCGATCTTTTCGAGCGGCTGCGGACCTGGCGTCGCCGCGTTGCGGACGCCCGCGGCAAGCCGGCCTGGACCATCTTCGACGACAAGGCCCTGAGGGCGATCGCCAGGGAGAAGCCGGCGTCGCCGGCGGCCCTCCTTCGGGTGAAGGGGATCGGCGAGAAGCGACTGGCCGACTTCGGCGTCGCGATCCTCGACCTCGTCGCAGGCAGGGAACCGGCTGGGTGAAGCCTGCGGGGCTAGAGCAGGCGGCGGACGATCGCAGGGTCGATGCCGTCGATCAGTTCGACCTGGCCGATCCGCGTCGGGAGCACGAACCGCAGGTTGCCTCCGATCGTCTTCTTGTCGCGGCCCATGATCGCAAGCAGTGCATCGGCCGGCGGCATCCATTCGGTCGTGCCGAGATCGGCGGCGGTCAGCGGCAGTCCGAGCGACCGCAGCAGGGCATCCTGCCGGGCGACGAAGCCGGCGTCGATGCGGCCGAGGGCGGCGGCGAGCCGGGCGGCGGTCGTCATGCCGAGGGCCACCGCCTCGCCGTGGAGCAGCCTGCCATAGCCGGCGGCGGCCTCGTAGGCATGGCCGAAGGTGTGGCCGTAGTTGAGGATCGCCCGCAGGCCCGTCAGTTCGTGTTCATCCTCCTCCACCACCCGGGCCTTGAGGGACGCGGATCGTTCGACGAGGTGAACCACGGCGGCGGGATCGCGGAGGAGGATCTCGCCGGCATGCCGCTCGAGCCAGACGAAGAACTCGGCGTCGAGAATCACGCCATACTTCACCACCTCGGCGAGACCGCTTCTGTATTCGCGGTCGGGAAGCGTGGCCAGCGTGTCGATGTCGGCGAATACGCCGCGGGGCTGCCAGAAGGCCCCGACGAGGTTCTTGCCGGCGTCGAGATTGATGCCGGTCTTGCCGCCGATGGCGCTGTCGACCTGGGCGACGAGCGTGGTGGGCACCTGCCAGAAGGGGAGACCGCGGGCGAATGTGGCCGCGACGAATCCGGCGAGGTCGCCCGCCACCCCCCCGCCAACGGCGATGATGTGCGTCCGGCGATCGACGGCGAGGGCCGCCAGGGCGTTCCAGAGCCGATCGGCCTCGGCGACCGATTTGGAGGACTCTCCGCAGGGGATTGAGATGATCTCGGCCGTGATGCCGACGGCGGCGAGGGATTGACCAGCGGCGGAGGCGTGCGGTTCGCGGACTCGATCGTCGCAGATGATGACTGCCCGGCCGCACCCCTCCTTCCGCATCGCGTTGCCGAGTTCCGCGACGACACCGGGGCCGATCAGGATCGAGTACGACCTCTCTCCCCCACTCTCGCCTCCAGTGGCCTCGGCATCGAGTCGAACGAGAATCCTGCGATGCGACACGTTCAGGAGACGCTCACGCGGTCGAGGTCTGCCGGTGTCACGGTGATCACTCTGGCGAAGCCGGTGTGCTGGCGAACGTAGTCGAGTTCGCTGGCCTCGGCCGGGGCGGCGTGGAGCAGGGCCTCGACGCGGGCCTTGTCGGCCTGCGACCAGTCTTCGTAGTCGTCCGGCCAGAGGGTCTGGTGTTCGACGACGAGCGCTTCGCGGTAGGGGTCGATGGCGTTGGGCATCCGCAGGGCTCCTGGTTGCGATCGGGACCTGGAAAACGGCAGCCGGAGTATACATTGGAAGCACACGAATCTCCCGCGGGTCGGAAGCCTCCCAATGACAGCCGAAACGATTCCATTCGCGGCATCCGCTGCTGCATCTCCCGCCGCTTCCGGTCGTACCGGGGGCCGCGGCACGGCGATCGTCGTCGGCCTGCTCCTGCTCGGCGTGGCCGCGGCCCTGACCGGAATCTGGTTCCAGTGGCGGCAGACCCGCCGCTGCCTCGACCTTTACGGGCCGGAGGCTGCCCGCCGGATCACCACGGCACCGTCGGTGTTCCTGATGCGGCTGGCGGCTTCGCCATCGGCCGGCCGGCTCGCGGCGATCGATCCTCGGGAGATCTCCGACGCCAAGGGGCTCGTGCACGTGCGGCGCGGTCTCGTCGAGGACGCCAACTTCGCCTGGGAGCGGTCGACCCAGGCGGCATCCCGGCTCCCCGACGGGGCCTGGGACTACGCGATCTCGTTCGCCGACCCGGCGGGGCAGGGCTCGACCAGCCTGGTCATCGACTTCGACGACCAGGGGGGCACGCTCGCCGTGGTGGGCAGGCCGGGCCGGGTCGGCCTGGGGCGAATCGAGCGCGGCCTGCGAACCTGGATCAAGAGCCTCGGTCCGGCCCGGAACGAGCAAAAATAGGGAACGAGCGAGAGTGGAAAAGGTCGAAACCGACTTTTTCCATGGAAAATCGGGCTTTTTGAGCCGATCGCCGCCCCCTATCCTCTGCCGCCCCGACGACGCGGAGAGGTGCAGATGCGATCGATTGCTGTGGCGAACCAAAAAGGTGGTGTCGGCAAGACGACCACCTCGGTCAATCTGGCCGTCGGGCTCGCCCGCGCCGGCCGTCGGGTGTGCCTGGTCGATCTCGATCCCCAGGCCCATGCAACGCTCCACGTCGGCGTCGCACCCGGCAGCCATCCCACCAGCGCCTACGATGTGCTCGTCGAGGGACGACCCCTCGAGGCGGCCTGCGTGCCGGCGGGTGAGAACCTGTTCGTCGTGCCCTCCCACATCGATCTCTCCGCCGCGGAGGTCGCCCTCACGAGTCGGCCGGGCCGGGAGTCGATCCTTCGGCAACGGATCGAGGCCGATGCCCGCTGCCGGGGCGGCGGTGCCGACGCCTTCGACTACATGGTGATCGATTGCCCGCCGTCGTTGGGGCTGTTGTCGCTGAATGCGATGGCGGCCGTGGACGAGGTGCTGCTGCCGCTGCAGCCGCACTTTCTGGCGCTGCACGGTCTGAGCAAACTGCTTGAAACGATCGAACTGGTCGCCGAGCATGTGAATCCCAGGCTCCGGCTGCTCGGCGTGGTGCTCTGCATGTATGAAGCGGGAACCAGACTGGCCACCGAGGTGGGCCGGGACGTCGAGGAATTTTTCGCCGCCGGCGGAGAACGGCATCCCGCCTGGGGCTGCGGTCGGGTGTTTTCGGCCAAGGTTCGCCGGAATATCAGGCTGGCAGAGGCCCCCAGTTTCGGGCAGTCGATATTCGACTACGCTCCCGAGTCGAACGGGGCGGAGGACTACGCGGCGCTCTCAGCCGAGGTCGATCAGGCGGCCACCGTGGAACGGGATGCTGCCGGGCGGGCTGCCTGAAACCGGTCCCGCGAGGGCCCGGAGGTCGCTGCCAGATCTCCGGCAGGAGTTGCGAACGTCTCTGGCTGGACTGGGCCATCAAGCATCAGCCCCTCCTGCATCGGCCCCTCCTGCATCGGTCCATAGAGTTCCGGCATCCACCAGTAGGCCGACACGCAAGGATCGAATCCGGTGAAGATTCCGGTACGATCGAAGTCTTCGGCGGAGACGAACCGCCTGGCGGTCTGAGGGGCCGCCGTCAGGTCGACGGCAGCGGAGGGGAGGTCGTGGGGCATGGTGCCTGATGTCGGTGTCGCGGGATGTCGGACTGGAGTGTCATTCGGCCGACGGCTGAGGCGTAGGCCAAAATTCCCCGGATCGTTCCGGTCGAACTCCATCTCCGATCATCGAAAATGTTGATTGGGAAGTCTGGGAAATCAAGGAAATTCGCGTCGAGTGTGCTGGTTTTTGTGAATTTCGCTGAAAAGAAACGGATTTCGTATCCTGAAGCCGATTGGCAGAGGGCGGCAAAATGTCGCCTCGCCGGGGTCCGGACGAGGGTCTGAGTGGCCAATTCACTGATTCTCCGGGTGATCAAGATGCCGGGAATGAGCTCCAGACGAACGCGGTTCATGACGGCCCGTACGGCTGTCCGCCTCGCTTTCCCGCTCGCGGCTTTCGCAGCCTTCTTCGTGCAGGATGGCCTGGTCGCGGCCGATCCCGATGGGTTTCGCCCGCTCGCCCAGGGCGCGATCGTGGTCGTTCCCTCCGACATCTCGACCGACGACACGATCCAGCGGGGCGACATTCCGGAGGTCACCCGGGCCCACTCGGATCGGGCCTGGCAGCCACGTCAGTCCCCGGTCGGAACCACATTCCTCGAACGGGGCCGCAACCGGACCTATCCGCGGGATGTCTGGTGCCTCGAGTTTGCCTACAAGCCGCCGCGGCACATCGACGTCGATGTTCCCGGCCCCGACATGAAGATGCGCCGCAGGCGACTGCTCTACATGGTCTACCGCGTGAGGAACGTCGGCGGCCGGCGGTCGGTCGAGCGGGACGATCCGCTCAAACGACTGACCCGGGAAGCGGTCGAGAAGCCGATCAGGTTCCTGCCGCACTTCGTGCTCGAGAGCATCGAGGGTCTGTCTGCGGACGAGGGGCGGCTGGCATATCGTGGCTACCTCGACCGGGTCGTGCCCTCGGCCGTGGAGCCGATCCGCCGACGGGAGGCAGTGCCCGGCCGGTTGTACGACAGCGCCAGCATGGTCGAAACGGAGATCCAGCCGGGAGAGTCTCGCTGGGGTGTGGCGGTCTGGGAGAACATCGACCCGCGGATCGACTACTTCTCGATCTTTATTCGCGGGCTCACGAACGCGATTCGCTGGCGGGTCGATCCGCAGGCCCGGTTTACCGCCGATGGCCCGCCGGGGCTCGGCACCGAGCACGCTCTCGAGAGCCTGCGGCTCGATTTCTGGTCGCCGAGCGACGAGGCCGATCATTCCGAGGATGCGATCAGCGTCGGCCATGCGGGCATGCTGGAACGGATGGCGATCGGCACCCGGGTCCTCGAGACCGTGGGCCGAACACGCCTGACGAATGCAAGCCCGATTGAAGGGCTCTCCCAGCTGGGGCTCGCCTGGCGGGATCTGCTCGACGTCGCCGGCCAGAATCCAGCCGGCCAGATGATCGACCGGGATGCGGCCCCCAGTCTGGCCCCGTTCGCGAAGGTGCTCGGCAGGCTGGCGGCGGTCCCCGAACCGACGGCCCGCGGCCCGTTGGTTCGCGATCTGTTCGGAGATCTGGGGGTCGAATGGATTGAAGCCCTCTCCCGCGGGCTCGCCGCACCGAGCGATCCCGAGCATGAGGCGGCGAGAACTGCGGCTCTGGCGGCTGTCGGGGTCGCAGCCGAGGACCTGCAGAAGGCGCCGCTCGAGTCGCTGGCGCGGGTCGTCGCCGCCCTCGACAGGACCACGAGCGGCTCCATCCGCCGGGAACAGGCGACGGCCCTGTTCGGCCCGGCGGCATCCAGGCTCGAGGCCCTCGTCGGCGAACTGGCCAACGCCCGTGCCCTGGCGGTCCTTCACGACTTCGAACTCGATCGGCGGTCGGTCGTCGCGGGAGGGCCGCGAAACGCCTTCGACCACGTCCGAACTGCGGTCGAGCTCGAATCCGATCCGGCCAAGAGGGCCCGGATTCTGGAGGGCCTGCTTGGGCCGGAAGGCCCCGCCCTGTTCACCGCGGCCACGGCCGTACACGAGGGCATTGACCACGCCTGGGTTTTCCGATACGAAAACGATCTCGGCGTCGGACTCTAGCCCTCCAGACGGCATCTCGACGGGCACGGAGCCGGGTCCGGTTTCAGTCCAGTTTGAATCACATTGAGACACGTTCAGGCGGCAGGCAGTCATGGCACATAAAAAAGGTCAGGGATCGAGTCGCAACGGGCGTGATTCGAATGCCCAGAGCCGCGGCGTGAAGAAGTTCGGCGGCCAGGAAGTGCGGGCCGGAAACATTCTCGTCCGTCAGGTTGGAACCAAGTTCCGCCCCGGCAAGAACGTCGGCATGGGCACCGACTACACACTCTTTGCCCTCGCCGATGGTGTCGTCGGATTCGATCAGGAAGGCCGCCGCGTCAACGTTCTCTCTTGATCGGCCAGGCATAACAGGCCGTGTTCGTCGACCGCGTTCATATCGAAGTGGCGGCCGGTGACGGCGGCAGGGGCTCGTCGAGTTTCCGTCGGGAGAAATATGTCCCGCTCGGTGGGCCCGACGGCGGCGACGGCGGCTCCGGCGGCAGCGTGATTCTGAGGGCGGAACCCGGAGTCGATTCGCTCGCGGCCCTTTCGCAGAGGATGCAGTGGCGGGCCAGCCATGGGCATGCCGGCGGGCCTTGCAACTGCCAGGGCCGCTCCGCCGAGGACCTCGTGCTGCTCGTGCCCCCTGGCACGATCGTGATCGACGAGGCCAGTGGCATGACGCTCAAGGACCTGGCGACACCCGGCGAGTCGATCATCGCCGCCCAGGGTGGGGCGGGGGGCAAGGGCAACCTGCACTTCAAGACGTCGACAAACCGGGCACCCCGAGAGACCACTCCCGGGGAGAAGGGGCAGGTGCGACGACTGCTGCTGGAGTTGAAGGTGATCGCCGACGTCGGTCTGGTGGGCAAGCCGAACGCCGGCAAGAGCACGCTTCTGTCCCGGCTTTCCCGGGCCCGGCCGCAGATCGCCGACTACGCCTTCACCACCAAGACGCCGATGCTGGGAATCGTGGCCGTCGACAGGGATCGGAGTTTCGTACTCGCCGACCTGCCCGGCCTGATCGAGGGGGCACATGCCGGCGTGGGGCTCGGCCACGAGTTCCTGCGGCATGTCGAGCGGGCCGGCATCATCGTCCACGTGGTCGAGCCGGAGCCGATCGACGGGTCGGATCCGCTGGAAAACTACCGGGCAATCCGCGAGGAACTGACTCTCTACGACGAGGCCCTCGGCCGCCGGCCGGAGATTCTCGTCGTGAGCAAGAGCGAACTGCCCTCTGCGGCGGTCGTGCGGTCGCATCTGGCGGCCGCCGTCGGCCGCGACGTGCTCGCCGTCAGCGCCGTCACGGGCGAAGGGCTCGATCGGCTTCTGGCCGCGGTGGTCTCGGAGATGGATCGGCAGCGGGACGAGGCCCGGGCGGCGGCCGCGGAGCCGCGTCGCCAGGGGGGCGGGGCATGAGGGAGCCGATGCGGGGTTCGGAACAGGCCGTTCCGGCCGGCCGACTGGGCGACGCGATCCTGCTCGCCGACGTGGGCAACACCCGAATCAAGCTGGCCCTCGTCGCCGGAGGCACCGCCGGGCCGGGGGAGGGAGGTCTGCCCTCCGTCTCGCGACGACAGGATCTCGACAGCCGCAGCTTCAGTCCCGCCAACCTCGAGGCCTGGCTGGCCGTCTCGGCCCCGGGATCCGCCGTGGTGCTCGTGGCGAGCGTGCATGACGCGGCCGCGGCCAGGCTCGAGGCGGCGGTCGCGGCCGTTTCGGCCACGAGCCATCGACCGCTGCGGCAGCGCAGGATCGGCCATGCCGACCTGCCGCTCGCCATCGGTCTTGCGGAGCCGCACGCCGTGGGGATCGACCGACTCTGCGCCGCGGCGGCCGCAAACCGCGTCAGGCCCGCGGGCCGACCGGCGATCATCGTCGACTGCGGCACTGCTGCCACCGTCGATGTCCTTTCCGCCGACGGCCGGTTTCTCGGCGGTGCGATCCTGCCCGGACCGGCCCTGATGTCCCGGGCCCTGGCCGATGGCACGAGCAGGCTGCCGGCCGTCTCCGCGCCCGGAGATGCCCAGCCTCCTCCGATGCCCGGCGGTTCGACCCGAGCGGCGATCGCGGCGGGCATCGGCTGGGGCACGAAGGGCGCGATCGCGAGGCTCGTGGCCGAGGCGGTCGTCGCCACGGGGCCGGGTGCGGTGCTGTTTCTGACGGGCGGTTGGCGGGGCGCAGTTCGGGACGTGCTGGCCGACGCCGTCGAGATCCCCGACCTCGTCCTCGCGGGCATCGCCCTCGCAGCCGAACGGGCCTGCGGGCGGTAGGCACGGCGATCCATTCAGGCCTCGGACGGTCATCTGTCGAACAGCCTTCCCCGCGGATAGACTTCGAAAACGAACCAACTCCCTTCATGCCGAGCCCAGCCCATCCCGTGACGCCCGCAGCCAAGGCCGCCGATTCCGCCGCAGACCGGTCGCGGCTGCTCGCGCTCACGGCCGCCCGGGTGGCGGCCGAGTCGCGAGGCACCGACGTGAAGGTGCTCGATCTGCGAAAACTCACCCAGGTTTTCGACTACTTCGTGATCGCCACCGGCACCAGCAGGCGGCAGATCCATGCCATGGCCGACGAGATCGAGAAGGTCGTGAAGGCGGAACTCCACGACCGCCGCCGCGGCTCGGAGGGCTACGAGGAGGGGCGCTGGATCGTGCTCGACTACGGCGACGTCGTCGTGCACCTGTTCGACGCCGATTCGCGGGAATACTGGGACCTCGAAAACCTCTGGAGCGATGCCGGCACCGTCGGACTCCCCGCGGCGGGGGCGGCCCGGTGATGGCGGCCGCTGTCGGGAACGACACCGCCGGCCATCCCAGCTTCAGGACAGCCCTGCGCGGGATGTTTCGCCGGGCCCTGGAACGGCTCTCGGCAGATGGCCTCGTCGTAATCGCACCCGAGGAAATGCCGGCACTCGTCGATCAGGTCAGGGAGACCGCCGACCCAAAACATGGCGACTACTCCGGCACGATGGCGATGGGGCTGGCCAAGCGGGCTGGTAAGAAGCCTCGCGATCTGGCGATCGAGATCATCCGCCGGCTCGAGGTTGAAGACCTGTTCGAGCAGCCGTCCGAGCCGGTCGGCCCGGGCTTCATCAATCTGCGAGTCAGAGACGACGCCCTCCAAAGGGCGGTGAACGCGGCAGTCCGCGATCCACGGATGGGGGTCGCTGCGGTCGCCGACCCGGAGACGATCGTCCTCGACTACAGCTCGCCCAACGTCGCCAAGCCGATGCACGTCGGCCACATCCGCTCGACGGTGATTGGCGACGCCCTCGCCAAGATCCTCCTCTTCCGCGGCCATCGCACGATCACCGACAACCATCTGGGCGACTGGGGAACCCAGTTCGGGATGATCCTCTGGGGCTGGAAACACTGCCGCGACGACGCCGCTTTCGCCGCCGATCCGACCGCCGAACTCGGCCGTCTCTATCGGCTCGTTCGCAGGGTCGCAGACGCCAAGCCGGACGAACTGGCCCTCGATCCGCAGGCGGCCGCCCTGGCCGCGGAGCACCCCGGCGCCGGCCGGGAGGTGCTGGCGGAGACTGCGAGGCTGCACGAGGGCGACCCGGAAAACAGGGCTCTCTGGGACCGGTTCATGCCCGTCTGCCGGGCGGAGATCGAGCGGATCTACGCCCGGCTGCAGGTTTCGTTCGATCACACGCTGGGCGAGAGTTTCTACCAGCCGATGCTCGCCGGCGTGGTCGACGACCTGCTGGCGGCGGGCCTCGCCCGCGAGAGCCGGGGTGCGATCGGGGTCTTTCTCGGGGGCGACGAGGCCCCGCCGCTCCTGATCCGCAAGGCCGACGGCGCCTTTCTCTACGCCACGACCGATCTGGCCACGATCCGCTGGCGGATCGAGCACTGGAGGCCCGATCGGATCCTGTACGTGGTCGATCACCGCCAGAGCCAGCACTTCGAGCAGGTCTTCGAGACGGCCCGCCGCTGGCAGGGGGATCTCGGCCGGGTCGAGCTCGTCCACGTCGCCTTCGGCACCGTGCTCGGAGACGACGGCAAGCCCTTCAAGACCAGGGCCGGCGACACCGTCGGCCTCGAGGCCCTGCTCGACGAGGGCGTCGAGCGGGCCGCGGCGATCGTCGGCAGCGGCGACGAGGGCCGCGCCGGGATGACCGCCGAGGCCCGCCGGCACGTCGCCGAGACCGTCGGCATCGGGGCGATCAAGTACGCCGACCTCTGTCAGAACCGCACCACCGACTACGTCTTCAGTTTCGACAAGATGCTGCAGCTCACCGGCAACACCGCGGCCTACATGCAATATGCCGTCGCCCGGGTGGAGGGCATCTTCGCCCGGGGCGGGGTGGACCGGACCGCGGTCCGGCAGGGGGCCGACGTTTCGGTCGCAGACCCGCGGGAGCGGGCCTTGGCCCTGGAATTGGTCCGCTTCGGCGAGGCCCTCGAGGACGTCGAGGCCGACTACCGCCCCAACCTGCTCACGGCCTGGCTCTATGAATTGGCCGGCTGCTACTCGTCGTTCTACGACGCCCTCCCGGTGCTCAAGGCGGAGGCCGGCGACCGTGCCGGAAGGCTGGCCCTCTGCGATCTGACGGGCAGGATCCTCCATCACGGCCTCGACCTGCTCGGCATCGGCACCGTCGAAAAGATGTGACGAACACAACGCTCTGACCGGGGCACGGACCGCATGGCACGCCAACTCGAAAAAATCCGCAACATCGGCATCGTGGCCCACATCGATGCCGGCAAGACCACGCTCACCGAGCGGATGCTGTTCTTCACAAAAACGAGCCACCGGCTCGGCGAGGTCGACCGGGGCACCACGATCACCGACTTCGACCCCGAGGAGCAGGAGCGGGGGATCACGATCTATTCGGCGGCAGTGTCGTTCAAATGGCGGGACATGACGGTGAATTTGATCGACACCCCCGGCCACGTCGACTTCACCGCCGAGGTGGAGCGGAGCCTGCGGGTGCTCGACGGGGCGGTGGTCGTGTTCAGTGCCCGCGAGGGGGTCGAGGCCCAGAGCGAGACCGTCTGGCGGCAGGCCGACAAGTATGGCGTGCCGCGGATCGCGCTGGTCAACAAGCTCGACCGGGAGGGGGCCGACTTCTTCGGCACGGTCGACCAGATCGAGCGGCGGCTGGGGGCGAAGCCGCTCGTGCTCCACGTGCCGCTCGGCCTCGGGCCGCCGCACGTGAAGGATCCGTTTCGCGGGCTCGTCGATCTGGTCGAGATGCAGCTGCTCACGTTTCCGCCCAAGGACGAGGCGCTCGCCGGCGGGGCGGCGCTCGCGGCGATCACGAAGTCGCCGATCCCAGACGATCTCGCCGACACGGCCGCCGAATACCGCGAGCAGCTCGTCTCCACTCTGTTCGACTTCTCCGACGAGATCGCGGAGCTGGCGATGAGCGAGACCCCGATCCCGCCGGAACTCATGCGGAAGGCGATCCGCGAGGCCACGATCAAGCGTCGCGTGGTTCCGATCCTCGCCGGCTCGGCCCTCGACTGCATCGGCGTGCAGCCGGTGCTCGACGCCGTGGCCTGGTACCTGCCAAGCCCGGCCGACGTGCCGCCGGTCGAGGGCCTCGACCCGTCCAAGAAGCCCCCCACGGCCATCCTGCGGAAGCCCGATCCGAAGGCCCCCTTCTGCGGGCTGGTCTTCAAGATCATCGCCGAGAAGCACGGCGACCTGTACTTCATGCGGGTCTACTCGGGCACCCTCAAGGCCGGTAGCCGGGCCTGGAATCCACTTCGGCAGAAGAAGGAAAACATCGCCCAGCTCTGGCACGTCCAGGCAGACCGGCGGGAGCAGGTGGAGCAGTGCGAGGCGGGCGACATCGTCGGCGTGATCGGCCCTCGGGCGAGCATCACCGGGGACACGCTCTGCGATGCGGCCGAGCCGATCCTGCTGGAGACGATCCAGTTCCCCGATACCGTGATCTCGATGGCGATCGAGCCCGAGACGAGCCTCGAGCGGAAGAAGCTCTCCGACGTGCTCGAGATGATGAAGCGTCAGGATCCGACGTTCCGCGCGACCGAGAGCGAGGAGACCGGACAGACCCTGATTTCCGGGATGGGCGAGCTGCATCTGGAGGTGATCCGCCACCGACTGGAGCGGGATTTCAACCTCCACTGTCGGGTGCACAGGCCGCGGGTGAGTTACAAGGAGACGCTCGCCCGGTCGGCGACCGTGCGCGGCGACATCAACCGACAGGTCAACGGACAAAACCTCGTGGCAACGGTCACGCTCCGGGCCGAGCCCGTCGACGAGCAGTCGGGGGTGACGGTCGAACAGGGCTGGTTTCCGGAATCGGAGCAGCTGGCCGGCCTGGCCGCGCTGATGACAGAGTCGGTCCGTGAGAGTGCGGAACGGGGCGGTCTCAAGGGCTGTCCCCTCTGGGGGCTGCGGATCGTCCTGCTCGAAAGCCCGATTCCCGATCCGCCCCCATCCGACGTGGCGATCCGCATGGCGGCCTCCGAGGCCATCGACCGGCTGCTCAACGAGGCCGGAACGGTCCTGCTCGAGCCGGTGATGCGGGTCGAGGTGACCGTCCCGGAGGACCATCTGGGGGAGGTGATCAACGATCTGCAGCAGCGGCGGGCGATCATCACCGGCTCTGAAATCCGGGGAGGGGTCAACCTGCTCACGGCCGAGGCGCCGCTGGCGAGCATGTTCGGCTATTCGGCCGCCGTGCGAAGCGTCAGCCAGGGCCGGGCGAGCTTTACGATGGCCCCGCTCAAATACGGTCCCGCGCCCCCCGAAACGGCCGATGCATTCGTCTGATTCTGCCGACGATAGGGTCAAGACGGCGTGTACACTTGGTCGTGGAGTCCCCCCGCACTTCCTCACCTGGAGAACCTCGATGCCTCCCCGCACGATCCTGTCCGTGTTCCTCGTCCTGCTTGTCGGGGGCACCACTCGGGCGGAGCAGCCGCTGGGCCCGCCACCGGTTCCGGCCACGATGCAGCCGCTCTTCAACGGCAAGGATCTGAGCGGCTGGGACGGCGATCCGCGGCTCTGGAGCGTGAGGGACGGCGTGATCCACGGGGAGACCACTCAGGAGAACGTGGCCAACGGCAACACCTTCCTGATCTGGAAGGAGGGGCAGGTGGGGGATTTCGAGCTCCGGCTCTCATATCGCTGCAACGCGGCCAACAACTCGGGCATCCAGTACCGCTCGAAGCGGATCACCGATGCCACGGCCAAGAACGCCTGGGTCGTCCGCGGCTACCAGCATGAGATTCGCAATGAAAACACCTTCCCCAACGTCTCGGGCTTCATCTACGACGAGGGGGGCGGGGCCGCCGGGCGGCAGCGGATCTGCCAGGCCGGCGAGCAGGCCGTCTGGAAGGCCGAAGGGGGGAAGCAGGTCACGGCGACGCTGATCAGCCAGGAGGAGTTCACGAAGCTCATGAAGATCGACGACTGGAACGATGTCGTGATTCGGGCCGAAGGAAACCGGATCCGGCACTGGCTCAACGGCCGTCTGATCCTCGACTTCACCGACGAAGACCAGGCCAAAGCCCTGCGGGAAGGCGTTCTGGCCCTGCAATTGCACGCCGGCAAGCCGATGTGGGTCGAGTTTCGAGACCTGCGGCTGGCGGCGATTCCCGCCACAGCGGCTGCAAAAAATTGAGTATCGACCAGGCTGCAAAGGCCGATATCGGCTGGCGCAGGCTCATTTTTTCAGGTTGTTGACACACTCCGCCGGCAGATTTAGTTTCTGGGGCTCCGCGTTTTCCGGCCAAAACTGGCCGGAAACGTCTGGCGCCCGGCAAATATTGGAGTTTTACGCGTGGCTGGTCCGACACAGGAAATCATCCGCATCCGCATGGAGGCCTACGACCACGCCGTGCTCGATCAGAGCGCGGCCGAGATCGTCGACACCGCGAAGCGGACCAACTCCGAGGTGCACGGCCCGATTCCGCTTCCCACCCGGGTCGAGCGGTACACCGTGCTCTCGAGTCCGCACATCGACAAGAAGGCCCGGCAGCAGTACGAGATCCGAACACACAAGCGGGTGATCGACATCGTCCAGGCCACGGCCAAGACGATCGAGGCACTCAACAAACTGAGCCTGCCCGCGGGCGTCGACATCAAGATCAAGGCCTCCTCGCGATAGGGTGGCGGTTCCGCGGCCGATGCCGTGGGATTCAGGAATGACCAAGGGTTTCACTTTCAGGAGCGCACGACACGGCATGCTTGGAAGGCGTTGCGGGTAAGGCCGGGCAGTCCCAGTGAGGGGATGCCGGGTGCTCCCGCAGCCAGCGGCTTCGAGCGTGATCGAGAGGCGAAGTCGGGGTCGGCGGCCATGGGCCGCCCGGCCCGCCGGACGACGCTTCGATGGCGATGAATATGACTGTGAATGACGTTGCGGGCCGCAAGGGCTCGAAAGACAAGGTGGGTCGAAAAGGCCTGCTGGGCCGCAAGGTCGGAATGACGCAGATATTCGATGCCAACGGCACCGCGGTGCCCGTGACCGTCATCGAAGCCGGACCGTGCAACGTGACGCTGGTTCGAACGGCAGACCGCGACGGCTATGCGGCCGTGCAGGTCGGGTTCCTCGACAAGCCCAGGCGTCTGGCAAGCCGGTCGCTCCGAGGCCAGGTCGCCAAACTCGACAGCAAGCGAAGCAAGCGGCTCGCCGAGGGGGGCGTGGCCCTGCTGCCCAAGGCCGACTGCGAGCCGAAGCGTTTCGTCCGCGAGTTTCGCGGTGTCTACGAGGGGGTCGAGGTCGGCCAGGTGCTGACCGTCGAGCTCTTCGAGGGCGTGCCGTCGGTCGACGTCACCGGCGTGAGCAAGGGCCGGGGCACGGCGGGCGTCATGAAGCGGCACGGCTTCAAGGGACAGCGTGCCAGCCACGGCGTGAAGAAGGTCCACCGCCATCAGGGTGGCACGAGCATGAACACCTCGCCCGCCCGCGTGTTCAAGGGCAAGCGGATGGCCGGCCGGTTCGGCAACGAACGGTCGACGATGCGGAATCTCAAGCTCGTGCAGGTGGACAAGGATCACAATCTGCTGCTGGTCCGCGGTGCGATCCCCGGTCCCAACGGCTCGTACGTGATCGTCCAGCAGACCAACAAGATCAAGAGGATCGGTGGCCCGGCAGCGCCGACCGGCAAGAAGAAGGCGGGTGCGAAGTGAATCTGGCCGTCTACGACATCAGCGGAAAGAAGGTCGGTTCCTACGAGATCGACCCGGCAGAACTGGCCCCTTCCGTCAGCAAGCAGTTGCTGCACGACGCGGTGGTCATGTACCAGGCGAACCAGCGACAGGGAACCCAAAAGACCAAGACCCGTGGCGAAGTGGCGGGGTCGACCAAGAAGCTCTACCGGCAGAAGGGCACGGGCAATGCCCGTGCCGGTGGCCGGCGAAGCGGCACGCGGCGCGGTGGCGGCCACATCTTCGCCAAGCGGCCTCGCGACTTCGGCTGGAGAATGCCCCGCAAGGCCCTGCAGACGGCGACCCGGATGGCTCTGGCCGCCCGTCTCGCCGACGACGAGGTCAAGCTCGTCGACAAACTGCCGCTGAGTGCGCCGAAGACCGCCCTTGCCTCGAAGTTGCTCGGTGCCCTCGGGCTCGCAGAGCACTCCGTGCTCGTCTCCCCGGAGAAGCACGACGACAATCTCTGGAAGAGCTTTCGCAACATCGACGGCGTCTCGGTCGCTCCGGTGGGTGACCTGAATGCCTGGTCGATCCTGCGGCCCCGGGCGATCCTGATGACGACGGCCGCCATCGACGCCTTCCGGGCCACGGTCACGTCCCGCAGACCCGCGGCCGGCGGGGCGAAGAAGGCCACGAAGCGATCCGCCTCGCGTCGCAAGGAAGCGGCTCCGGCTGCAAAGCCGAAGCGGGTCGCCAAGACCTCGGCGGCCAAGGCCCGCGGCAAGGCCGGTCCATCTGGCGGTTCGTCCGCACGCACCAAGACCAAGAAGGAGGCGTAGCCCATGGCCGTTCCTGTCCCTCCTCCGCCGAGTTTCTCCCCCAGGCTCTCGCCCCATCAGGTGCTCGTGCGGCCGCTGCTCACCGAAAAGGGCATGCACCGTGCCACGCGGCACAACGCCTATTCGTTCGAGGTTGCCACTGAGGCGACCAAGGCCGACGTGCGGCGGGCGGTCGAAGAACTTTTCAACGTCAAGGTCGAGAAGATCGCGGTCCAAAACCGGGTCGGCAAGGCCCGTCGAAGCCGGATGCGGCGGACCACCGCCAAGGCCTGGAAGAAGGCCGTTGTCACCCTCAAGCCCGAATTCAAGATCAATCTTTTCTAGGCCTGTTCGAGAGCCGATACGCCGCCACACGAGTTTCGTCAGCAGGATTTTTTGAACCATGGGCATTCGCACCTACAACCCGACCAGTCCCGGCCGCCGCGGCGCGAGCGTTTCCGATTTTGCCGATCTGACGCCGGGTGCCGAGGCGCCGAAGCAGCTTCGGTTTCGCAAGCACAAGACGGGCGGCCGCAACAACCAGGGGAAGATCACCTCCAGGCACCGCGGCGGTGGCCACAAGCAGCACTACCGGCTGATCGATTTCCGACGGAACAAGGATGGTGTTCCCGGCGTGGTCGACTCGATCCAGTACGACCCGAACCGAACCTGCCGCGTGGCGCTGATCTGCTATGCCGACGGTGAAAAGCGTTTCATCCTGGCTCCCGAGGGTCTGAAGGTCGGATCCAAGGTCGAGAGCGGCGAACAGGCTCCCCCCGAGGTTGGCAATTGCCTGCCGATGTCGGCGATTCCGCTCGGTATGCAGATCCACAACATCGAGCTGCAGCAGGGCCGCGGCGGGCGGCTTTGTCGCTCTGCCGGTTCGGCCGCCGTGCTCGTGGCCCGCGAGTCGCAGTGGGCCCAGCTCACGCTGCCGAGCGGTGAGATCCGCCGGGTGCCGGCCGCCTGTCGGGCGACGATCGGCGCCATCGGAAACTCGGAGCACATGAACGTCGTGCTCGGAAAGGCCGGCCGGAAGCGTTGGATGGGCATTCGGCCCCATGTCCGCGGCACGGCGATGAACCCGATCGATCATCCCCACGGCGGTGGTGAGGGCCGCACCAAGGGCGGCCGGCATCCCGTCAGCCCGACCGGTAAGAGCGCCAAGGGCGGTGGTACCCGCAAGCCGCGGAAGCCGTCCGGCGCCGCCATCATCCGTCGTCGCAAGAGCCGTCGATACGGCCAGTTGAAACTCCGTTAATCCACTTCGAACAGGCCTTGGTCTGTCCCCTCCCCACGCTTACACATTCGGCAACCGATCATGGGACGCAGCGCAAAAAAAGGACCGTACGTCGACCCCCGCCTCTACGAAAAGGTCGACGCCCAGTTGTCTTCCGGCAAGCGGGATCCGATCAAGACCTGGTCGCGGTCCTGCACGATCGTTCCCGAGTTCATCGGGCTGACATTCATGGTTCACAACGGCAAGCAGCACGTAAAGGTGTTTGTCACCGAGGACATGGTCGGCCACAAGCTCGGCGAGTTCTCGCCAACCCGCACGTTCCGCGGCCACGGCGGCAAGGTGAAGGAGGCTCCGGCCAAGTAGGCCGTGCCAGAGAAGGAACCTGATTCATGCCATACACAGCCACCCACAAATATGCCCGGATCAGCGCCCGCAAGGTGCGTGCCCTGGCCGACCTCGTTCGCGGCAAGTTCGCCGACGAGGCGCTCGACATCCTTCGCTTTCAGCCCCACCGCGGTGCGCGGATGCTGGAGAAGGTGATCAAGAGCGCCCTTGGCAACGCCGAGCATCAGCAGGCTCAGGGGGTCGATGACCTCGTCGTCGTCGACGCCCGTGTCGATCAGGGGCCGATGTTCAAGCGGATTCGTCCGCGTGCCCGGGGCATGGCGTTCGGAATCAAGCGACGCATGTCCCACATCAAGGTGGCCCTCGACACGACCGTCGCGGCGGAGTGAGCCCGGGCCCCGAGGGCCTGATCAGATCGAAACACGTTTTTCACCGCAGCAACCGAGCAACACAGAAATACGAACACAGTGGCGAGGCGATCCCCGCGATCCCCGCGATCCCCTGCGAAGAGGCAAGAGTTATGGGTCAGAAAGTCAATCCTGTCGGTTTCCGCGTCGGTGTGACCGAGCCGTGGAAGAGCCGCTGGTATGCCTCCAAGAAGGACTTCCGCGATCTGCTGATGGAGGACTTCCGCGTGCGGAAGTTCCTCAAGACGAAGTATCGCGCCGCCGCCATTCCGAAGGTCGAGATCGAGCGGACCCGGGACGAGGTCAAGGTGATTCTCCATTCCGCCCGTCCGGGCGTGATCATCGGCCGCAAGGGGCAGGAGGTCGACCGCCTGCAGGACGAACTGCAGGAACTCCTCGGCCGCCGCGTCAACCTCAAGGTCGAGGAGGTCTCTCGTCCGGAGATCCAGGCCCAGCTCATTGCCGAGGACATCGCCGACCAGTTGGTCAAGCGTGCGGCCTTCCGCCGGACGCTCAAGCGGGCGATCGACACGACCATGGACGCCGGGGCGAAGGGTGTGAAGATCCAACTCGCCGGCCGCCTCGGCGGTGCCGAGATGTCGCGGTGCGAGAAGGCGATCGCCGGCTCGATGCCGCTTTCGACGCTGCGGGCAAAAATCGATTACGGGTTCTGCGAGGCTCCCACGGCGCAGGGCAACATCGGAATTCAGGTGTGGGTCAACCAAGGCATGTACGAGGAGAACGGCGATGGCGCTGATGCCCAAGAGGGTCAAGCACCGAAAAAGCCAAAGAGGGCGTATAAGAGGTGATGCCTCTCGCGGCAATCGCGTCGTCTTCGGCGATTTCGGCCTTCAGGCCGAGCAGCCGGGATGGCTGCCCGCCGCGACGATCGAGGCAGGCCGAATCGCCGCCCAGCAGTACCTCCGCACGGAGGGCAGGCTGTACGTGCGCGTGTTCCCTCACAAGTCGATCACGTCGATCCCGCTCGAAACCCGCATGGGCAAGGGCAAGGGTGAGCCGGAGTATTGGGCGGCAGTCATCAAGCCGGGCACGATTCTCTACGAGATCGGTGGTGTCTCGGAGGATGCGGCGCGGGTCTGCATGGCCCGTCTCGCCCACAAGATGCCGATCCGCGTCCGCTTCGTGAAGCGGCGGGTAATGTAGGAAGCGATCACATGACCAAAGTACGAGATATTCGCGACATGAGCGACGAGCAAATCCGGCTCGTCTGGAAGGATGCGGCGGAATCTTTGTTCCGCCTCAAACTCCAGGCGCAGACCGAAAAGCTCGCCGCGCCGACGGAACTGCGAAAGAGCCGCAAGACGATCGCCCGCTGCCAGACCATCCTGGCGGAGCGGGGCAGTCCGGTCGCCGTCGTCGTCGCCGAGGCCGATGCCTCGGGCCAGGTCCACGACGAGACGCAGCACGCCAAGCATGCCAGGCGAAAGCGGGCCAGCGGCAGGGCCAAGGTCCAGGCTCCCGGCAAGGCTGGTGTGGCCAAGCGCCGCGAGTTCAAGAAACGCACCCAGAGCGGTACCTAAGCGAGGAAGTTGCCAATGCCCAAGCGAGTCGAAACCGGCACGGTCACCAGCGCCGCCGCGAGCAAAACGCGGCGAGTGGAGATCCCCCGGGTCATTCGTCACCACAAGTACGGCCGGATCCAGCATCGCCGGACGGTCTGCCATGTGCATGACGAGCACGAGGAGTCGGCCCCCGGCGACACCGTCGAGATCATCGAATGCCGTCCCCGCAGCCGGCTGAAGCGCTGGGAACTCGTCCGCGTGGTCGCCAAGAGCACGGCGGTTGACGTCGCCTCGCTTCGTAGCGGTGCGCGAGCCACCCAGATCAAGGAATCGGCGGCCCGCGCCGAAGAGGCTGCGGCTGGCGGTCGTGCTGATGCAAAGGAAGGGGCCTCGACATGATTCAGATGCAGACCCGGCTCGTCGTGGCCGACAACACCGGCGCCAAGGAAGTGATGTGCTTCAAGGTGCTCGGGGGCAGCAAGAAGCGGACCGCCGGTCTCGGCGACATCATCGTCTGCAGCGTCAAGAGCGTGATCGCCGGCAGCGAGGTGAAGAAGAAGGCCGTGGTCAAGGCGGTGATCGTCCGCTGCAAGCGGCCCACCCGCCGGGACGACGGCAGCTACGTGCAGTTCGACACGAACGCCTGCGTGATCGTCGACAACGACAAGAATCCCAAGGGCACCCGCATCTTCGGTGCTGTGGCCCGTGAACTGCGGGACCGAAATTTCATGAAGATCGTCAGTCTTGCGAATGAGGTGGTCTGATGCTCATCCGATCGGGTGATCTCGTCGAGGTGAAGACCGGCAACGCCAAGGGCACGAGGGCCAAGGTCCTCTCTGTGCGGCCGTCCGACGGCCGGCTGGTGGTCGAGGGCGTCAATCGGGTCTACCGCCACGTCAAGCGAAGCCAGAAGAACCAGCAGGGCGGGCGGCTCAGCAAGGAGATGCCGATCGACGCCTCGAACGTGCTCGTGGTCTGCAGCGGATGCGACAAGGCCTCGAGGCTGGGCGTCAAGGTTGCCGAGGATGGCGGCCGCGTTCGGATCTGCAAAAAGTGCGGTACGGATCTCGGCACACTGAAGCGGTCCAAGGCCGCAGCAACGGTGGTCAAAAAGTAGCAGCGAACGGGGATAACCGTTCACATCGGCAGGGTGATTGAAGGACAGGGTCAAGGAACAAGGTCATGGCGAAAAAATCAAAAGCAGCACCGGTCGCCGCCGGTCCTGCCGGCACGCCCCGGTTGCTCGAGTACTACATGAACACCGTCCGTCCCGCCCTCGGGAAGTCGCTTTCGCGGACCAACCCGCATGCGATCCCGAAGCTGGAGAAGATCGTGGTGAACATGGGCGTCGGCGTCGCCGTCTCCGAGAAGAAGTTTCTCGAGGAGGCCCTCAACGCGCTCACCCAGGTGACCGGACAGAAGCCGGTCGCGACCCTCTCGAAGGCGGCCGTTTCAGGATTCAAGCTCCGCGAGAACCTGCCGATCGGCTGCAAGGTGACGCTCCGCGGCCGCCGGATGTACGAGTTCCTCGACCGGCTCGTTTCGCTCGCCCTGCCCCGGGTTCGCGACTTCCGCGGCCTCTCGAGCACCGCGTTCGACGGCCACGGAAACTACAGCCTCGGCCTCTCGGAACAGATGGTGTTTCCGGAGATCAATCCCGACAAGTTCACCCGGCCACAGGGAATGAACATCACGCTCGTGACGACGGCTCGCACCGACGACGAGGCGAGGGAGTTTCTCCGTGCGATGGGTGTGCCGCTCAAGAAGGACGACGAAGATGGTGGTGCCGCGGCGTAGCGGCACGGGGACGATAGACGCTCAGGCGGCCTCAAGCGGCCGCCGGCACTGGAACAACGTATGGCAAGCAAGTCGAAGATCGCCGCCGCCAAGCGACCGCCCAAGTTCTCCACGCGCAAGGTGCACCGCTGCATGCTCTGCGGCCGCCCGCGCGCGGTGTATCGGAAGTTCGGCACCTGCCGGATCTGTTTTCGCAAGCTCGCCGATCAGGGCTGCATTCCGGGCGTTCGCAAGGCCAGTTGGTAGGGAACACGTTTTACAAGGTTCTTCAGAAGGGTTCTTTTGACATGATGACCGACCCCATCGCCGACATGCTCACCCGCATCCGCAACGCGGTGCGCGTCGAACGCGCCACCGTGGAGGTTCCGAGTTCGAAGGTGAAGCGTGGCGTGGCCGACGTGCTCAAGCGGGAGGGCTTTATCTGGGACTGGCGCGAGGTGGAAGCGGAGCCTGTCGCAAAACTGCAGCTCGAGCTGAAGTATGGCCCGAATGGGGAGCGGCTGATCCGGCACATCAAGCGGGTGAGTTCGCCCGGACGACGGGTCTACAGCCGGTCGGTGCGGCTGCGTCCGATCCTCGGAGGGCTGGGCATCTCGATCCTTTCCACGTCCAGCGGAGTGGTCAGCGACCGTGAGGCCAGGCAGCGGAAACTCGGCGGCGAAGTGCTTTGCGAACTCTGGTGATTCAGGTCGGACAAAGAGCAGGCTCGCGGGGAGCAGGCCCGCGAGCGGAACAACGAGAAAAGGCACGAGAAAGGTCACGCAGCAATGTCGCGTATCGGCAAGTCCCCAGTCCAGATCCCCAAGGGCGTGAAGGTGGCCGTTGAGTCGGGCACGCTCAAGGTCGAGGGACCACTCGGCAAGCTGGAACAGCGGCTGCACCCGGCCGTTTCGATCGAGGTCGATCAGACCGCCGGACGGCTCCAGGTCAATCGGGCCGACGACAACCGGATCGCCCGGTCGGTACACGGACTCACCCGGGCCCTGACGGCCAACATGGTCGAAGGGGTCACCAAGGGCTACGAAAAGAAGCTCGAGATCGTCGGCGTCGGCTACATCGCCGCGATCCAAAAGAACACGCTCCAGCTTCGCGTCGGATTTGCCAACGAACTGCAGGTGCCGATCCCGGCCGGTCTCACGGTGACGTGCCCCGACCAGACGCACGTCGTCATCAAGGGGATCGACAAGCAGCTCGTCGGGCAGTTCGCCGCCGAGGTGCGGTCGCTGCGGAAGCCTGAGCCCTACAAGGGCAAGGGCATCCGGTACGAAAACGAACAGGTCCGCCGCAAGGCCGGCAAAGCGGTCACGAAGTAACAGGACGAACAGGGCAATCCCATGGATCACTCACGCACGATTCTCAGGCAGCGGACGCGACGGAGGCATCGTGTCCGTCGCCACATCCGCGGCACGGCCGAGCGGCCGCGGCTGTCGGTGTTTCGCACGCACAAGCACATCTACGCCCAGGTCATCGACGATGTCTCGGGCCGGACACTCGCCTCGGCCAGTTCGATGGACAAGCAGATCCGAGACGGCGTGTCCTTCGGCGGCAACAAGCAGGCCGCCGAGGCGATTGGAAAAGCGGTCGCGGATCGGGCCCGGGCGGCCGGCGTCACCAAGGTCTGCTTCGACCGCGGTGAGTTTCGCTATCACGGCCGTGTGGCCGCCCTCGCCGACGCGGCCCGCGCGGCGGGACTTGAATTCTGACGGAACCTGACGGACTTTTTTCTGGAGATTGCCAACAGTGTCGACCGGAACGAACAGGGATTCGAGGGACTCGCGCGGCGGTGATCGCGGCGGCAGTGATCGTGGCCCGGGCGGCGAGTTCGCCGAAAAGGTCGTCAAGGTCCGCCGCTGCGCCACCGTGGTCAAGGGTGGCCGCAGGTTCAGCTTCGCCGGACTGGTCGTGGTCGGCAACGGCCGCGGCAAGGTCGGCTGCGGATACGCCAAGGCCAACGAGGTGCCGCCGGCGGTCGAGAAGGCGATCAAGGACGGCATGAAAAATCTGATCGAGGTTCCGGTTGAATCGGGCACGATCCCGCACCGGGTCGAGGGCGTCAGTGGCACTGCGAAGGTGATCCTGCTCCCGGCCAGCCCCGGCACCGGCATCATCGCCGGGGCCGCCGTCCGGGCGGTCTGCGAGTCGGCCGGAATTCGCGACGTGCTCACGAAGGCCCATGGGTCGACGAATCCCGTCAATCTCGTGAAGGCGGCCCTCGAGGCGCTCAAGCAACTGCGGACACGGAGCGAGGTGGAGCGGCTGCGGGGCATTTCGTTGTCCTGAGGCGTGCCGTCGCGAGCCCGAGGTCACGTCCCTCGAACCGACAACCGATCCGGTGCAAAGCGTCGGAGCAATACAAGGAACCCAGCAGATGAAGATCAGTGACGTCAATCGCGGTGTGAACAAGAACCGCAAGCGGCTCCGCGTGGGCCGCGGTCCGGGATCGGGCAGGGGCCGCACCGCCGGTCGCGGCAACAAGGGGCAGGGGCAACTCGCCGGCTGGTCCTCTCCCGCCATCTTCGAGGGTGGCCGGATGCCGATCATCCGCCAGATCCCGAAGCGCGGATTCCACAACAGCCACGGCCTGATCGTGGCCGCCGTGAATGTGGATGATCTGGACGCCTGCTTTCCTGCCAACGCCGAGGTCAATCCCGAAACGCTCAAGGCGGTCGGACTTGCCAAGGGCATCTGGCACGAACTCAAGATTCTGGGCGACGGAACGCTGACCAAGCCGCTCAAGGTTTCCGCCCATCGCTTCAGCGGTCAGGCGAGGGAGAAAATCCTCGCCGCTGGTGGCGCGGCGACGGAGCTGCCGGGGGCCGCCCCGGTGGTCAAGGGAACGAAGAAGACCCCACGAAAAAAGACGGCTGACAAGGCGACCGGAAAAGCGACTGGAAAGACGACTGGGTGAACGGCCCGGCGGAGCGGTAGGCTGTCTGCCTGGAGCGGTGCCGCCACGGTGGTGATTGCCGTTTCCGCGTCGGTCAGCCGGGAGAGAGTTCCGGCGTCCGGGATTCGGCAGGCCGATCATCAGAGGGAGCGGATCACGTGCTGGAAAAACTGCGGATCATCTTCACCATCCCCGAGCTGCGGCAAAAGATCCTGCTCACGCTCGGACTGCTCGCCATCTACCGGGTCGGCTGGCAGGTGCCGCTGCCGATCGTCGATCCAAAGGCGATGACGGCGTTCGCCGAGGAGGCTGGGGGCATCGGCGATCTGCTCAAGACAGTGGCAGTGTTTTCGGCGAGCCAGCTCTCCCAGGCCACGATCTTCGGACTCGGGATCATGCCCTACATCTCGGCATCGATCATCTTCCAGCTGCTGGCGACGGTCTGGCCGCCGCTCGAACGGCTGCAGAAGGAGGGGGAGGCGGGCCGCAAGAAGATCAACGAATATACCCGCTACGCGACGGTTCTGATCTGCATCCTGCAGAGCTGGGCCTACGTCGCCTTTCTTTCCAACGCCCGCGTCGGAGACACCTCCCTGATCCAGTCGAGTTTTCTGGTGGACGGAAAGCTGCCCTTCATGTGGCAGTTCGTGGCGGTGATGACCATGACCGCCGGGACGGTGTTTCTGATGTGGCTCGGCGAGCAGATCGACGAGTTCGGCATCGGCAACGGAATCAGCCTGTTGATCATGGCGGGGATCCTGGCAGCGATGCCCAGCGCCCTGGTCGAACTCGCCAGTGACACGAGCTGGGAACTGGGTGGCGGCGGCGGCAAGATGGGGATCGAAACCCTGCTCGTCCTGGCCGCACTCTTCGTGGGAGTCGTCGCCGGAGTGGTGTTCATGACCCAGGGGCAGCGGCGGATCCCCACCCAGAGTGCAAAGCACGTCCGCGGCCGGCGGGTCTACGGCGGCACCCGGCAGTACCTTCCGCTGCGGGTCAATCAGGCCGGCGTGATGCCGATCATCTTTGCAAGTTCCCTGCTGCTCTTTCCCCAGATGATCTTCCAGTACCTGCACAACTCGAATCCTGGAAATGCCATCCTCGGCGCCCTGCACGACTCGTTCACCCGAGGGCAATCCTTTCTCTACAACCTGCTCTACGTGGTCCTGATCTACTTCTTCTGCTACTTCTGGACGGCTATCACCTTCAATCCCAGGGAGATGGCCGACAATCTCAAGAATTTCGGTGCGTTCATCCCGGGCTATCGACCCGGCAAGCGAACCGCAGACTATCTCGAGCGGGTGATGGAGCGGATCACCTATGTGGGCGCCGCGTTTCTCTCGCTGGTGGCCATCATTCCGACGATCGTGGGCGGATCCCTGGGCATTCCGGCCCAGATCGCCAGTTTTTACGGCGGCACAGGTCTCTTGATCGCGGTCAGTGTGGCCTTCGATCTGGTGCAGAAGATCGACAGCCATCTGGTGATGAGGAACTACACGGGATTGCTGGAAAAATCCTGACCGTCGTCATGCCTCCCACCCTTCCGCGGTGGAACGCGATCCGCCTGTCCCGCTCCCGCACCGCAACGTGATGTGGTCGTTTCATGCGGATCATCCTCATCGGGCCTCCTGGAGCGGGAAAAGGCACGCAGTGCCAGAGGCTCGTGGAACACCTGCACGTTCCGCACCTGTCCACGGGCGAAATGCTCCGGGCGGCCGTGCGTGCGGGGACACCCGAGGGGCGGCTGGCCGCCGACGCGATGGCTCAGGGGCAGCTGGTGCCCGACCAGATCATCGTCGGCATGGTGACCAAGCGGCTCGAGGCCGAGGATTGCCGCGGTGGCTGCCTGCTCGACGGCTTTCCCCGGACGCTGCCCCAGGCGGCGACGCTCGATGAACTGCTCGAACGACAGGCGATGAGCGTCGACGGGGTGATCGAGCTTGCCGTTCCCCGCGACGAACTCGTCCGCCGGATGATCGCCCGGAAGCGGGCCGACGACAATCCCGAGATCTTCTCGAAGCGGATCATCAGTTTCGAGCTCCAGACGGCACCACTGCTCGACTACTACAGCCGCCAGGGGAAACTTGCCAGCATCGACGGGCTCGGGACGGCGGAGGAGATCTTCGAGCGGATCAAGCTGGCCGTGCGGACATTCGCCCGCGATTCGCATCGCTAGAGGGGCCGATTGCGGAGCTGTATACTCGGCCTCATCGTTCGGCGTCCGGCAGACCGATGGAGATCTCGTGGTCAATCTTCGTTCAGCGCGTGAAATCGCGGCGATGCGCCGCGCGGGCCTCGTGGTCTGGGGCGCTCATCAACTCGCCGGCTCGCTGGTGCGACCGGGGATTTCCACGGTGGAAATAGATCTGGCGGTCGAGAAGTACTTCCTCGAGCAGGGGGCGGTTCCGCTGTTCAAGGGCGTGCCGGGAAAGGTTCCCTTTCCCGCCGTCTGCTGCATGTCGGTGAACGACGAGGTGGTGCACGGGATTCCCGGCTCGAGAGTGCTGGTCGCCGGCGACATTGTCAGCATCGACACGGGCTGCAGCGTCGATGGCTGGTGCGGTGATTCGGCCGTCACCTACGCCGTCGGCCCGATTTCCGCCGACGTGCAGCGATTGCTCGACTGCACATCGGGAGCGTTGGCCCTGGCGATCACCCTGATGGGGGTGCGCAGCCGTTGGAGCGACGTGGCCACCGAGATGGCGAAGTATGTCCGTGACCATGGGTTTTCGGTCGTGGAAAACTTCGTCGGCCACGGAATCGGCCGGAAGATGCACGAAGATCCGCAGGTCCCGAACTTCTGCACGCCGGCCTTTCGCCGGAACCACGACTTCGATCTCGAACCGGGGCTCGTGATCGCCGTCGAGCCGATGGTGAACATGGGCTCGAAAAAGGTTCGCCTGCTGGCGGACCACTGGACGCAGTCCACGGTCGACGGCATGCCCAGCGCCCACTTCGAGCATACGATCGCGGTCACAGAAAACGGGCCCGTGGTGCTGACCGCCGCACCGGCGGGGGGCGAGTCGGTCGGCACCGCCGCCTGACGGCCGGATCGGCAGGCCGGCCTCTTTTGCCGAAAAACTGCCGTGCCAACGCACCCCCTTGTGAACGCCTCCCCGGCGTCCCTATACTGCGAAACTTCCCATTTGACCCCTTGTTTCCTGCCGAAGGCGTGGTCGGTTGCCGCCACGAACTTGAGTATGAAGGTTCGCGCCAGCGTCCGCCGCATGTGTGAGAAGTGCAAGATCGTCCGACGCCGCGGCGTCGTTTTTGTCGTCTGCGCCGATCCCCGCCACAAGCAGCGACAGGGGTGAGGGTGGGGAGAGGTTCGGCATTTCGCGGCCTGGTCCGGTCAGCCTCTGATGGCTCCGGCTCCTCCCAACCGCGCCGATTTCAGCGCCTGCGGCCAGCCGGCGGGAAGTCGAGCAGGGCTTCGTTCAGGGTTTCCTGACGATGCCCGGTGCAGACCGCCGCCTCAGAGTCCGACACCTGTCCCGACACGCCTCCGATTCGCAGTCCTCACTGGAACACTTTCATGCCCCGTCTGCTCGGCGTCGACATCCCCTCTGAAAAGAAGACGATCTACTCGTTGCAGTATCTGTACGGCGTCGGCCAGCGGGTGGCGCGGGAGTTGTGCCACAAGGCCGGCGTCGATCCGGAAGGGATCGCCCGCAACCTGCACGAGGACGAGTTGGCCCGTCTGGCGTCCCTCATGGACAAGGACTACGTGGTCGAAGGACAGTTGAGGCGGCAGGTGTCGCAAAACATTTCCCGGCTCAAGGACATCGGTAGCTACCGGGGTGTGCGGCACCGTCGCGGCTTGCCGGTGCGTGGCCAGCGGACGCGCACGAACGCCCGGACTCGCAAGGGACCGAAGAAGACGGTGGCCGGCAAGAAGGGCGTCAAGGACCTCAAGTAAGCGGTGGCGGCGGGCCGCTGAAGTGCAAGAGACGAGAGACGACGGCGGACAACAGGTACACGACAACAGGCACGGGACACAAGCAGATTCATGTCAAAGGTTGCAAAGGCGAAAAAGAAGAGCGTTTCCGCCGGAATCGCCTACATCACGGCGAGCTTCAACAACACCACGGTCACGATCACCGACACCAAGGGCGACACGCTCTGCTGGGCGAGCGGCGGTACCTGTGGTTTCAAGGGCAGTCGCAAGGGCACCCCCTTCGCGGGTCAGTGTGCCGCTCAGCAGGCTGCCGAAAAGGCGGCCAAGTACGGCGTCAAAGAACTCGAGGTCCGGGTTCGCGGGCCGGGCAGCGGTCGCGAGAGTGCGATCACTGCACTTCAGGCGGCTGGGATGAACGTCAAGAGCATCGAGGACATCACCCCGCTCCCGCACAACGGCTGCCGGCCGCCGAAGAAGCGGCGGGTCTGACCTGCCGCAGGGGATCCGGGGCCTTCGGGCTGCGGGTTTCTCACGGTCTGGTTTCTGAGAATCATTCGCGAGTCATTCGAAGAGTCAACGAGGGATCTAGAGAGAAAACATGGGACGCATCACAGGACCTGTCTGCCGGCTCTGTCGCCGTGACGGACTCAAGTTGTTTCTGAAGGGCAATCGCTGCGATACGCCGAAGTGTGCCTTCGAGCGGCGGGCGACCCCTCCGGGTGTGGTGCAGAAGCGGCGGAGCAAGCCGACCGACTACGGCCTCCGGCTGCGGGAAAAGCAGAAGGTCAAACACTACTACGGCGTGCTGGAGCGGCAGTTCCGCACCTACTTCTCCCGGGCGGAGCGAGGAACCGGCAACACCGGCGAGACGCTGATGTCGCTCCTGGAGCGTCGGCTCGACAACGTCGTTCACCGAATGGGCTTTGCCGCCTCGCGGTCCGCTGCCCGACAGGCGGTGATGCACGGGCATATTACCGTCAATGGCCGCCGGCTCGACGTGCCGAGCTATCTCGTCAAGGCGGGGGATCTGATCCGGGTCAAGAACCGGGCGAAGAGTCTCCAACTCGTCCACTCGGCCCTCTCGGATTCCCGCCGCGACGTTCCCGACTTCCTCACCCGCGTCGACGGTCCGATCCCGGAAGGGCGGGTCGACAGGCTTCCGTCCGCCGAGGACGTGTCCATTCCCGTTCAGGCAAACCTGATCATCGAGCTCTGTTCCAAGTAGTCGGTTCGTTAGGCGGTTCCGGTGCACCGGCCGGTGGCGTCGTCGCCCCCACCAGGGCACCCTGGCAAGGCATCTGCAAGACACACTGCAAGACACGACAAGGAGTTTCGCATGCACATCCGTTGGCGCGGTCTGGAACTGCCCAGTTCCGTCACCCCTGATCCCAAGACGCTTTCGGGCACCTACGGAAAGTTCGTCGCGGAGCCGTTCGAGCGGGGCTTCGGCACGACCGTGGGGAACAGCCTGCGACGGGTGCTCCTTTCGAGCCTCGAGGGCAGTGCCGTCACCCAGATCAAGGTCGGCGGGGCGCTCCACGAGTTCACGACGATCAAGGGAGTGCTCGAGGACGTGACCGACGTCGTGCTGGCCGTGAAGAGTCTCGTGGTCAAGAACCACAGCGATTCGACCCGTGTGATCCGGGTCGAGAAGAGCAGCCGAGGGCCGATTACGGGGGCCGACATCCAGACCGACGACGCCGTCGAGGTGGTCAACAAGGATCTGGTGCTTGCCACGCTCACCGACGATGTGCCGTTCGAACTCGAGATGGTGGTCGAAAACGGCCGCGGTTACGTGCCCGCCAGCGAGCACACCCCGGAAGCCCAGGAAATCGGCATCATCCCGGTCGACGCCGTATTCAGCCCCGTCACCAGGGTTCGGTACGAGGTCGAGGAGACCCGTGTCGGCCAAAAGACCAACTACGACAAGCTGACGATGGAGATTTGGACCGACGGCACCGTGACTCCGGAGATGGCCCTGGTCGAGGCGGCGAAGATCCTGCGGAAGCACCTCAACCCGTTCGTCGGCTACGGCAAGCCCGGGCCGGCGGTGAATCAGCCTTCGGTCGCCGACCTGACCCGCCTGCAGCCGTCCCTGGAGGGACTTCTGGGCATGGTCGTCTCGGATCTGAAACTCTCGCTCCGCGCCGCCAACTGTCTCGAGGCCGAGGGAATCGCAACCGTCCGGGAACTCGTCTCCCGCAGCCGCGAGGAACTGCTCGAGGTTCGGAATTTCGGCGAGACGACGCTCCAGGAGATCGAGGCCAAACTCGAGGAGATCGGTGGACTCAAACTCGGAATGCAGGTTCCGACGACGGCCGACGCCTGAGCAGGCTCCGTACTCCAGACCGCAGATCCAGTCACGACATCACGATCACGACAGAACGAAGGAATTGAACGATGCGCCATCGTCGCAAAGGACGTGTCCTCGGCAGAAGCCCGTCTCACCAGCGGGCGTTGCTCCGCAACCTCGCAGCCGCCCTGATGCTGACCGAACGGGATGTCGAGGTCGACGAGGTCGGCGCTCCGGCGGTGCCGGGCCGGATCATCACCACGGTGGCCAAGGCCAAGGAGGTTCGTCCACTCGTCGAGCGGTGCATCACGATCGCCAAGCGTGGTCTGGTCGCCTCGGGCAAGGCCGGTGAATTTTCGACCTCGGCTGAAAGGGACTCGGCGGAGTGGAAGCGGTGGCGTTCGAGCGAACAGTGGCGGAAGTGGGCAGCCGCATCGGCCCCGGCGGTGACGGCCCGGCGACGGGTCGTGACGCTGCTTGGCGACAAGCAGGCAGCCCGGATCCTTTTCGAGAAGATCGCCCCCCGGTTCGTGGACCGTCCCGGCGGCTACACCCGGATCCTGAAACTCGCCACGCCACGCCTCGGCGACGCCGGCCCGCGGGCCGTGCTCGAATTCGTCGGTAACGAGGGACGGGCAGAAAGTTCCCCCGCTCCCCGGGTGAAGGCCGCAAGGCCGCCAAAGGCGTCACGAGCCTAGCAGACCCGGGGATTTCCTGGCCCGCTTGAGACAGGCTCCAGTCAAGCCCGGCTCATTCCGGCCAGGGGTTGGTGTCGACACTATTTGTTGGCCGACAAATTGGGGTATAGACTTCCCTTGTCGGGCTTCGTGCCTTCAGCCTGCCCGCCGCTGGATTGGATGTTCCGATGGTCCGTCTCCAGATTCGGTTGGTCGTGACGGCGGTGCTGGCCCTGGCGGCCGTTCGATGCTGCACGGGAAGATCGTCGGCGGCAGAACAGGCCGACTCCTACGGCATCTCCCAGGTGAGGTTCATCAACGAACAGGTGGCTGCAGGGTGGGCCGATGCCGGCCTGCAGCCTTCCCCCGACGCCACCGACGGCGAATGGTGCCGAAGGGTCTTTCTGGACGTCGTTGGCAGGATTCCAACAGTCTCCGAACTCAACCGGTTCGTCTCCGATTCCTCCGGGACGAAGAAGGCCGAACTCGTCGACAGGCTGCTGGGCGACGAATACCTGGACGAATACGCCCGCAACTGGACCGACGTCTGGACGACGGTGCTCATCGGTCGTGACGTCGAAAACGAGATGGTCAGTCGCCCGGGGATGCGTCAGTGGCTGCGACGGGCGTTCTCCAAGAACCTGCCCTACGACCAGTTCATGGAGGAGCTCGTCACTGCGACCGGATCGAACACCAACAAGGAAGGCGTCGAGGGCTTCAATGGGGCCACGAACTTCCTCACCGGCAAGATGGAGGAGGGGGGCGTCCAGGCCACCGCCAAGACGGCACAGATCTTCCTCGGGCTTCAGGTCCAGTGCACCCAGTGCCACAACCATCCCTTCAACAAGGGCAAGCAGAACCAGTTCTGGGAGTTCAACGCGTTTTTTCGACAGGCGCGGGCTCTGCGACGTTTCGAGGAGACGATGGACGTGCAGTCGATCGAACTCGTCGACGAGGATTTTGCCGGGGAGGGAGGCGATCCGAACGAGGCCGAACTGTATTACGACCTGCGAAACGGCCTCAAGAAGGTGGCCTACCCGGTATTCGTCGATGGAACCGAGATCTCCAAGAGCGGCTACCTGCCTGGTGCCACTGCCGACGGCAAGGCCTACGGGGTGAATCGCCGCCGGGAACTCGCCCAATTGATCAAGGCGAGTCCGATGATGCCCAAGGCGATCGTCAACCGCATCTGGAGCCACTTCCTCGGCTACGGCTTCACGAAGCCAGTGGACGACCTCGGCGAGCACAATGCCCCGTCCCATCCGGAACTCCTCGACGGCCTCGCGGCCGAACTCAGGGAGCAGAGTTTCAACCTCAAGGAACTCGTCCGTTGGATCACCCTCTCCAAGCCCTACTCGCTTTCGAGCCGATCGACCAAGGGCAACGTTCGCGACGACCCGGCGCTCGGCGAGAAGCCGAAGTTCTCCCGGTTTTACCTGCGACAGATGCGGGCCGAGGAACTCTATGAATCGCTGCTGACGGCGACCGAAGCCGACGAGAGCAGGGCCGCGGGCGAGCGGGCGGCGAAGAAGAAGGACGAATGGCTCGGGCAGTTCATCATCGCCTTCGGGACCGACGAGGGGGACGACTCGACGACGTTCAACGGCTCGATCGCCCAGGTGCTGATGATGTTCAACGGCGAATTGATCAAGGTGGCCACCAGCACGGGCAAGGGCGGCTTCCTCGATCGCGTCGCCGACGCGGGCATGAAGAACTCCGGCAAGATCGACGCGATCTACCTCGCCGCACTCGGCCGCAGGCCCTCGCCGAGGGAGGTTGCAAAGGCCAATGAACTGATGATCGCCCGCAAGGGGGACGCGGTCGGAGCCCTCCAGGACATCTGGTGGGCCGTGCTCAATTCCAACGAATTCATCCTCAATCACTGAATAGAATATGCGCCTGCTCGGCCATCCATGGCCCGAGCAGAATTGTTGAGACAGAGATACCTGCCCGGCTATCCACGGCCCGGGCGGGCTTTGAAGACAGAGACGCCCGTCAGGTCGTGGCTCGAGATCCGCACGCATCACAGAGGAACGTTCCATGTTTCAGACACCCGCCGACATGAACCGCCGCCACTTCATGAGCCACCTGGCCGGTGCGGCTGCCTTGGCGGCACCCGCCACGGCGTTCACCAACTCGCTGCTCGCCAATGCGGCCGACATGAAGAAGCGACACAAGTCCGCCATCCTGCTCTGGATGGGAGGCGGGCCGAGCACGATGGACATCTGGGACCTCAAGCCGGGGTCGGCGACCGGCGGGCCCTTCAAGCAGATCTCGACCAGCGCCGACGGGATCGCCATCTGCGAGCACATGCCGTCGATGGCGAAGCAGATGCACCACATGTCGATCGTGCGGTCGATGAGCACCCGTGAGGCCGATCACATGCGGGGCCGCTACTACATGCACACGGGCTACGTGCCCAATCCGAACGTCGAACACCCGAGCTACGGCGCTGTGATCGCCCATGAACTCGCCGACCAGGTGCCAGAACTGGAGATTCCGCCGTTCGTGTCGGTCGGCGGCGGTAGTGTCGGCCCCGGGTTCCTCGGCATGACATGGGCCCCGTTCGTCGTCGATTCCAACGGCAACGTCCGCAACCTCGACGGCGGCATCGATCCGGCACGCATGACGCAGCGGCTGGAGATGCTTGCGACGATCGAAAAGAAGTTCATCGGGGAGAGGCGGGGCGGTTCGGCCGAGGATCATGCCAAGGTCCTCGACAAGACCGTGAAACTCATGACCAGCAAGCAGATGGAGGCCTTCAAGGTGATGAAGGAGCCCGAGGCGGTGCGGGAGCGGTATGGCGCCACGGGGTTTGGCCGCGGCTGCCTGATGGCCCGGCGGCTCGTCGAGGCGGGTGTGCCTTTCGTCGAGGTCGATCTCGGCGGCTGGGACAACCACGCCGGAATCTTCCCGACGCTTCAGAATCAGAAGCTGCCCGAACTCGACAAGGCGATGAGCGGGCTGGTCTCCGACCTCGCCGATCGGGGGCTGCTCGACGACACCGCCATCATCTGGATGGGCGAATTCAGCCGGACGCCGAACATCAACGGCAACGCCGGCCGCGACCACTGGGCCCGCAGCTGGAGCGTGGTCGTCGGCGGAGGCGGGTTCAAGCGGGGCGTGGTCGTGGGCGAGACGAGTTCGGACGGCAAGGAGGTCGTCAGCGAGCCCTATTCGTCCCAGGACGTGATGGCCAGCGTGCTCAAGTCGCTGGGAATCTCGCTCGAGACCACGTTCACGGCGAAGAATGGCCGTCCGATGAAGATCGCCAACTCGGGTAAGGTGATCAAGGAGCTGTTCACCTGACCCAGGCTCCCTGCCGGGCCTCCGGCCGGGAGGCTTCCGCAGCGGACCCGGCGGCCGTCCACGGGCTGGGGCCGTTGGCGGAGTCAAACTCCGGCCGTGGCCTGACGCTGACGGTCGGTCGCCTCGTGCTGCCGGTCCTCGTGGAGCAGCTGCTGGCGATCTCGGTGGGGTTCACCGACAAGTGGCTGGCCGGAAATCTGCTCGAGGGACCTGAGTATCTGGCGGCCGTCGGCCTCGTGGCCTACTGTCTGGCCTTCCTCCCCGGACTTTTCGCCGTCCCCGCGATCGCGGCAACGGCGCTCGTCGCACGCAGCACCGGCGCCGGCGACATGAACGCCGCCAGATCGGCCGCGGCCCAGTCCCTGCTCGTGGGCGGTCTTGTGGCAGCCGGATTGCTGGCGCTTCTCTGGATGCTCGGCGATCCGCTGCTGGCGGCATTCGGACTCCCCCCGGAGAGTTCGGCCCACACCCGTTCATATCTCGGGATCGTCCTCCCGGGCCTGCCGGCGATCATGCTTGTCCACGTCGGCGTCGCCGTGCTCCGGGGCAGCGGCGACATGGTCTCGGGGATGGCCGCGATGACGGTCGTGAACATCGTCAACGCGGCGGCGAGCTACGGTCTCGCCACCGGTGTCTGCGGCCTGCCGGCGCTCGGCTGGGAGGGCCTGGCCTGGGGTACGCTGGCCGGCTACTGTCTGGGGGCGTTCTGCGTGGCGACGCTTCTCCTGTGGAGGTTGCGGTTCTCGCCGTCCGACTGGCGTTTCGACCCGGCGATGCTCCGCCGGATTTTCAACGTCGGTTTGCCCGCCGGAGTCGATGCCGCCGCCAATGCGGCCTGCCATCTGGGTTTTCTCTCGATCGTCAACCGGATCGGAAACGTCGATGCCGCGGCCCATTCGGTGGCGATCACGATCGAGTCGCTCGCCTACCTGCCGGGGAGTGCCTTCCAGGTCGCCGCCGCCACGCTGGCGGGCCAGTTTCTCGGCGCCCAGGACGAACCTCGGGCGCGGCGGAGCGTCTGGCTGTCGGCGGCGGCCTGTGTCCTGCTGATGTCGATCGCCGGGATCGTCTTTCTGGGGCAGGCCGATCGGCTGGCGGGCTGGTTCGTCGGCGGCTCGGACCGCCAGCCGGAGGTGGCCGCACTGACCGCGCGTCTGGTCCGGATCGTGGCCTTCGCCCAGCCGCCGCTGGCCCTGTTGATGGTGCTCTCCGGCGGTCTCCGCGGTGCCGGTGCCACCCGGGTGCCGCTGGTCGTCAACTTCCTGGGATTGCTGCTCGTGCGGCTGCCGCTGGCCATCGGGCTCGCCTGGCCGCCACTGTCGCTCGCCGGTGGAGCGGTCACGATTCCCGGTCTCGGATGGGGGGCGGCCGGGGCCTGGTATGCGATGGCCGCCGATCTCACCCTGCGGGGATTCGCGATGCTCGCCATTTTCAAATACGGCCGGTGGTCCCGCACGGTGGTCTGAAACCCCGGTCGGCATGGCCCCGACGGCGGATCACGCTACACTCACGAGGTGGTGCCGATGCGGATCCGTTTCCGCCGTCGCCCGCATGCTCGTCGGTCCAACTACACCGGAATCAGCGATGGCAGTCGATCTCGACATCGAGCACTGGAGCCCCGCCGACGCCGCCGATCTCTACGAGGTCGCCCGCTGGGGCAACGGCTATTTTTCCGTCGGGCCAAACGGCAATCTGCTCGTCCATCCCGACAAGAATCCGACCAAGAGCATCGACCTCAAGGCCCTCGTCGACCGTCTCCAGGTTCGCGGCATCGACCTGCCGATCCTGCTGAGGTTCGGCGAGATCCTCCAGCACCGTCTCGGCGAGATCCACGGCGTGTTCGCCACCGCGATGCGGGAAAACGGCTACCGCGGCGACTACTGCTGCGTCTATCCGGTCAAGGTGAACCAGCAGCGGCAGGTGGTCGAGGAGGTGCTGCAGTTCGGCAAGCCCTACCGCTTCGGCCTGGAGGCGGGCAGCAAGCCGGAACTGCTCGCAGTGATCGCCCTGGCGGACAACGAGACGCCGATCATCTGCAACGGTTTCAAGGATGCCGAGTTCATCGAGACGGCGATGCTGGCCCAGAAGATCGGCCGGCACGTGATCCCCGTGGTGGAGCGGTTCTCGGAACTGCACCTGATCCTCGAATACGCCGAGAAGCTCGGCGTGCGGCCACGGATCGGAATGCGGGTCAAGCTCGCCACCCGAGGCAGCGGACGCTGGCAGGCGTCGGGGGGATTTCGCAGCAAGTTCGGCCTCACGGCCAGCGAGCTTCTCAAGGGGCTGGAACTGCTCTCCTCCAGGGGGATGGAGGATTGCCTCCAGCTGCTTCACTTCCATCAGGGCAGTCAGATCACCAACATCCGGCACATCAAGGGGGCCCTCAACGAGGCCTCGCGGATGTACACCGAACTGGTCAAGCGTGGGGCGGGGCTCCGCTATCTCGACGTCGGCGGGGGGCTGGGCGTCGACTACGACGGCTCGCAGACCAACTTCGAATCGAGCGTCAACTACAGCCTGCAGGAGTATGCCAACGACGTCGTCTACCACGTCCAAAACGCCTGCGACGAGGCGGGAGTGCCCCACCCGACGATCGTCTCGGAGAGTGGCCGCGCCGTCGTTGCCTACCACAGCATGCTGATCTTCGGAGTGCTGGGCGTTTCGGAGCAGGGGGGCAACGGCGAACTCCGCGAGCCGCCCGAGGAGGCCGAGCAGCCGCTCCACGACCTCTTCGAGAGCTCCCAGAACATCAACATCCGAAACCTGCTCGAGAGCTACCACGACGCCCAGCAGGCGCTCGACACGGCGATGAGCCTGTTCGCCAGCGGCTACCTCCCGCTCGACCAGCGGTCGGCAGTCGAGAACCTCTACTGGTCGATCTGTCGCAAGATCTGCAAGCTCTCGAAGCAGATGGAATTCGTCCCCGAGGAGCTCGAGGGGCTCGAGGCGATGCTCTCCGACACCTACTTCTGCAACTTCTCCCTCTTCCAGTCGATCCCGGACAGCTGGGCCATCAAGCAGCTCTTTCCGGTGATGCCGATCCACCGGCTCAACGAGCGGCCCACGCGGGCCGCCGTGCTCGGCGACATCACCTGCGATTCCGACGGCAAGATCGACCAGTTCATCGACCGCCGCGACGTGAAGCGGACGCTGCCCCTCCACGCCTGGCAGAACGAGCCCTACTACCTCGGCGCGTTTCTCATCGGTGCCTACCAGGAGATCCTCGGCGACCTGCACAACCTCTACGGCGACACCAACGCGGTCCACGTCAGTACCGACTCCCGCGGAGAGGTGGTGCTCGACGCCGTGATCAAGGGAGACACCGTCCGGGAGGTGCTCGACTACGTCGAGTTCGATTCGAACCAGCTCGTCAACCGCCTCCGCGAGTCGATCGAACAGGCGGTTCGCGACGGCCGGATCTGCGATGAACAGGCCGGGCGGTTTCTGAGGTTCTACGAGGAGGGGCTGGGCGGCTACACCTACCTCGAAGAGCCGACCCAGCGTTGAGCCGGCGGCGCGACTTCCCGCGCGGCCGGACCGGAAGCACCGATTCATGCACCTGATCACCGTCGGCGGCATCGCGGTCAACCAGACACCGCTCGACTGGGACGGCAATCGCGATCGGATCCTGGCCGCCATCGGCGATGCCCGGCGGCGCGGGATCTCGGTCCTCTGCCTGCCAGAACTCTGCATCAGCGGTTACGGCTGTGAAGACGCCTTCCAGAGCCCCGGAGTTCAGAAGATGGCCTGGCGGGTGCTCGAGGAGATCGAGCCGCACTCCTCCGGGATGATCCTGGCGGTCGGGCTCCCGGTCTGGCACGAGAGCGGCCTTTTCAACGCGGCGGCGTTGCTCGTGGAAGGTCGCCTGGCGGGGCTCGCCTGCAAGCAGCACCTCGCGGGCGAGGGAATCCATTACGAACCCCGCTGGTTTCGTCCCTGGCCCAGGGGCCGCCGCGGGCTGCTCGCTGCCGCCGGGCGTCAGGTTCCGATCGGCGACCTGCGGTTTGAATGCGGCGATCTGCGAATCGGTTTCGAGATCTGTGAGGATGCCTGGGTGGCCGACCGGCCCGGGGCGGGGCTCGCCTCGCGGGGCGTCGATCTGATCCTCAATCCCTCGGCCAGCCACTTCGCCTTCGGCAAGGACGAGATCCGCCGCCGGTTCGTGCTCGAGGGATCGCGGGCCTTCGGCGTGACCTACGTCTATGCCAACATGCTCGGCAACGAGGCCGGTCGGGCGATCTACGATGGCGGGGTTCTGATCGCGTCGGTGGGAAGCATGGTGGCCGCCGGCAGGCGGTTTGCCTTTCAGGACTCGGTCTGCACGGCGGTGACCGTCGACCTCGATGCCACCCGCCTCGCCCAGGCCCGACTCGCCCTCGAACCGACGGCGGAGGCCGCGGACGGCCGGGTCGAGATCGAATTCGCACCGCCCCGGATCGACCCCGACCGGCCTGCACGGCAGTGGCCCGAAACCGGCGGAGTTCCAGCCGATTCCGCCGGCCGGGATGCCTGGGAGAACGGACCGCACGTGAAGGAGGAGGAGTTCGCCCGCGCCGTGGCCCTCGGCCTCTTCGACGCCATGCGAAAGAGTCGCTCGCAGGGCTTCGTCGTCTCGGCCAGCGGCGGCGCCGACTCCTCGGCCGTCGCCTGCCTGGCGGCCCTCGGGGTTCGGTTCGCCGCCCGGGAGATGCCGCCGAGTGCCGTCGCGAGGCGACTTGGAATCGCCGCCAACATCGATGCGGCGGAGGCTGCTCCCGCCGACGAAGAGACTGCCGTTCGCCGGCTCGTCGGTTCGCTTCTGACCTGTGTCTATCAATCCACGGCGAACTCCGGTCCGGTCACGCGGCGGGCGGCGGAGGGACTGGCCGCCGCGCTCGGGGCGGAGTTCCATGCCTTTGACGTCGATTCCCTCGTCCGCGGCTATACGGAAATCGTGTCCCGCGCGGTGGGACGGCCGCTCGACTGGAGCCGGGACGACGTCCCGCTCCAGAACATCCAGGCCAGGGCCCGCGCCCCCGGCGTCTGGATGCTGGCGAACATCCGCAACGCCCTGCTCCTTTCCACCAGCAACCGTTCCGAGGCTGCGGTCGGCTATGCGACCATGGACGGCGACACCTGCGGCGGTCTCGCTCCGATCGCGGGCATCGACAAGGCCTATCTGCGTCGCTGGCTCGTCTGGCTGGAACGGGTGGGGCCGGAGGGGATCGGTCCGATCCCGGCTCTCGCCGCCGTCAACGCCCAGACGCCGACCGCCGAACTCCGTCCGGGTGCCGCGGGGCAGACCGACGAGGGCGATCTGATGCCCTACGAAGTGCTCGACCGGATCGAGCGGTATGCGATCCGCGACAAGCAGACGCCGCTGGAGGTCTGGCAGCGGCTGCGGCAGGCCTGGCCGGAGCAGGATTCCCGGCAACTGGCAGTCTGGACCGAGCGGTTTTTCACGCTCTGGAGCCGGAACCAGTGGAAGCGGGAACGGTACGCCCCCTCGTTCCACCTTGACGACGAGAACCTCGACCCCAAGACCTGGTGTCGGTTCCCGATCCTTTCGGCGGGATTTGTCCGCGAACTGGCCGAACTGCGGCTCGCAGCCGGTCTCTGAACGGGGGCCCCCTGTCGGGCCGCGGCATCCCGGCCGGCCGCCTTCCAGCCCGAAACCGGCCTCGCCCCGGGACCCGCCTGGTGCTACCGTCCTGCCCACCTTTCCGGAGCCCCCGCCGTGCCCGTCCCGACCTTTTCGCAGCGTCCTGGCAGACCCTGGACCGCATCCATCGTCGCCGCGCTCCTCGCCGCACTGCTCCCTGCTACCGCCGGAGCCCAGCCGCCCCAGCAGCCCCAGAACGTCCAGCCACGCCCGGGCCAGGCGGCGGCTCCTCAGGCACTCCAGCCGCTCAGTCCGGAGCAGCAGGCGGCCCTCGATCGCCTGCTCGCCGCCTGGGAGGCCCGCAATGCCGCCGTCACGACCTGGTCCTGCGGCTTCTACAAGTGGGAATACAACGCCTGGAGTCCGGCTGACTCGGGCGGCGAACGGCTCGCTTTCTCGGAGAGTGCCGGCGAGATCAAGTATGCCTCTCCCGACAAGGGACTGTTTCGGGTCAAGGATTCGAAGCAGTGGAATGGCGAGACCCGCCGCTACGAGCCGAGGGTCGGCGAGGCCGGCGAGCACTGGGTCTGCAACGGCACGAGCATCTACGAATTCAGGCACACCGAGCGGCAGCTGCGCGAGACGAAACTTCCGCCCGAACTCCGCGGCAAGGCGATCAGCGACGGCCCGCTCCCCTTCGTCTTCGGCGCCAGGTCGGAGACGCTCAAGAAGCGGTACTCGATGCGGATCATCACGCCGCCCGGCGTCGCCGATCAGATCTGGCTGGAGGCCACACCGCGGCTCCAGACCGATGCGGCGAATTTCTCGAAGGTCGAACTGATCCTGCAGTCGCGAGACCTGATGCCGTTCGCCATGCAGATCTACAAGCCCGGCGGTCAGGACCGCGACGTCTACCAGTTCGATCCGCGGACGAGCCTGATCGACAAGGGACTCGACATGATCCGCGATTTTTCCAGGCCGGTGACCCCGCTGGGCTACACCTTCATCCTCGAGGATGGACAGGGGGGCGCTCCCCAGCCCCAGCCCCGTCAGCCTGCGCCGCCCGCCGCGTTGCCTCGGGCCGGCTGACAGGCACCCTGCGTCGGGTATACTGCTGCATTCCTGACGTCGGCGATCAGCCGACCGGTCAGCCGATCAGAGGAGCCCATGCCGACGGTGGAACCGAATCATCCCCTCGCCCAGCTGCTGCGACGCGACCGACGCTACAAGCTCGACGCCTACCTGTTCATCCTCGAATCGCTGCAGTATGCACAGGATTCGCTCGGGATGGGCGAAGAGCCAGCCAGCGAGGATCTCGAGCCGGCGCGGGGAGGGCAGGAGCCCGATGCCAAGCCCCGTCCCCGGGCGGGCCGAACCCGGAAGCGGCAGGCGGAGCGGCATCTCACGGGCCAGCAGCTCTGCGAGGCCGCGCGGCAGTATGCCCTGCAGCAGTACGGCTACATGGCGCGAACGGTGCTCGGAGCCTGGGGCATTCGCAGCACGGCCGACCTCGGGGAGATCGTGTTCAACATGATCGAGATCGGCCAGATGCGGAAGACCCGCAAGGACAGGCGAGAGGACTTCCACGACGTCTACGAGTTCGACGACGCCTTCACCCGGGACCTGTCATTCGTGGTTCCCGACGGCGTGTAGCGTCAGGGAAAATCTCGGCGGTTGTTTCACGCAAACACACGGCATCGTGCCGTTGTTTGCTTGGCCGGCTCCGCCGGCTGGTGCGTACCCGGCCGGCTGTTTCACGCAAACACACGGCATCGTGCCGTTGTTTGCTTGGCCGGCTCCGCCGGCTGGTGCGTACCCGGCCCTCCGGGCCTGGTCTCTTTCCTGTGGGGGAGGGCGGTTCAACGACTACACTGGTCAACGCGTTCGAGGTTTCCTTGTAGCATTCGGGTCTGCGAAGCATGACGACCGCGAAGCGGTTCGAGCGGTTTCGGTTCCTGGCCCTGGTCGCCGCGCAAATGGCCTGGCTGGCCTTTCTCGGCTGGCTCGCGTTTCGCTGACGGGCAGCAGGGTTTGTGCCTGCCGGCATCCGGCGTAGACTGCATCGCGATGAATGCGATCCTCGACAGGCTGCCTCTCTGGACCGCGGTCCTGCCGCTGGGGATCTATCTGCTTTTCATCGGCCTGCTCCACCTGCGGCGAAGGCCGCTTGTGATGTCGGGGGCATGGGACGGCGTCCTTTTGGCAGCCGGACTGGCGGGGCTGGCGGTCGTCGGTCCGCTCGCCCTGCTGCGGCCCGCTTCGGGCGGTTCGATGTGGGGCTGGATGATCGTGCTGCTCGCCTTCGGCCTGGCCGTGGCCGTCTGCCTGCTCGTCTCGCGTCCCCGGCTTGTGATCTACAACATTTCGACCGACCAGTTGCGGCCCCTCGTGGCCGAGGTCGTCTCCTCGCTCGATCCCACCGCCCGCTGGGCGGGGGAGACCGCTGCCCTTCCTGCCCGCGGCCTGCAGGTTCAGATCGAGGGGAACGGCGGGCTGCGGACCGCGACGATCGTCGCGGCGGGAGAGCGGGCCTCGTCCGAGCATTGGACCGAATTCGGCCGGCGGCTGCGCCGGGCCGCATCCCGGCTGCCGGTCCGTTCGCATGCGGTCGGGGCGGCCTTCGCCGCCGTGGGCGGCCTGATGATCGGGCTGGCGGTCTGGGGGGCCTGTCGGTCTGCGATTGCCGCCGCGGCGCCACCCGGGAGGGCGAACGATGCCGGTGCACGTCGATTTATCGGCGCATGAGATCCTCGTTCCGGTCGTGATCCGCAATGCCCCGCCGGCGCGGCTCTACGAGGATGCGGTGACCCGCGAGCAGGCGGGGATCATGGCCAGCGGTGCGATCGCGATCCGCTCGGGCGCCAAGACGGGCCGCAGTCCGGCCGACAAGCATCTCGTCCGCCGGCCCGAGAGCGAGCGGGAGGTCTGGTGGGGGGCCGTCAACCATCCGATCGACGAGCACACCTTCCTGCTCAACCGCCAGCGGGCGATCGACTACCTCAACACCCGCGACCGGGTCTATGTCTGCGACGGCTTCGCGGGCTGGGATCCCGACTGCCGGATCAAGGTGCGGGTGCTCTGCAGCCGGGCCTACCACGCGCTGTTCATGCACAACATGCTGATCCGGCCCACGCTCGACGAACTCGAGGAGTTCGGCAGTCCGGACTACGTGATCTACAACGCCGGCCAGTTTCCCGCCAATCGGCTCACAGCCCAGATGACCAGCCGCACGAGCATCGACCTCTCGCTCGAACGACGCGAGCAGGTGATCCTCGGCAGCGAATATGCCGGCGAGATGAAGAAGGGCGTGTTCACCATCATGCACTGGCTGCTCCCGGCCCGGGGCGTGCTCTCGATGCACTGTGCCGCAAACGAAGGCGCCGGCGGCGACGTGTCGCTGTTCTTCGGTCTCTCCGGAACCGGCAAGACGACGCTTTCGGCCGATCCCTCCCGCCGCCTGATCGGCGACGACGAGCATGGCTGGAGCGACCGGGGCATCTTCAACATCGAGGGTGGCTGCTACGCCAAGTGCATCCATCTTTCGCCCGAGAAGGAGCCGGAGATCTACCGGGCGATCCGGTTCGGCACCGTGCTCGAGAACGTGGTCTACGACCCGGTCACCCGGGCCGTTGACTTTGCCTCGAGCGCGATCACGGAAAACACCCGTGCCGCCTACCCGATCGAGTACATCGAAAACGCCACGCCCCCATGCACCGCGGGCCACCCGCGAAACGTGATCTTCCTCACCTGCGATGCCTCCGGGGTGCTGCCGCCGCTGAGCCGGCTCTCGCGGGAGCAGGCGATGTATCACTTCCTCTCGGGCTACACGGCCCGCGTGGCGGGCACCGAAATGGGCATCGCCGAGCCGCAGGCGGCCTTCTCGGCCTGCTTCAGTGCCGCCTTCCTCGTTCGCCATCCGGCCGTCTACGCCCGGCTTCTCGCCGAACGTCTTCAGCGGCATGGGGCCCGGGCCTGGCTCGTGAACACCGGCTGGACCGGGGGTGGGTATGGCCACGGTCGCCGGATCGACCTCGCGGCCACCCGGAGAATCATCGACGCCATCCACTCCGGCCAGATGGACGACGCCCCGGTCGATCGCGACCCGATCTTCGAACTCGACGCGGTGGCCCGGGTGCCGGGCGTCGATCCGAAGCTGCTCGTGCCCCGGCTGGCATGGCCAGACACCGCCGCCTGGGAGCAGGCCGCCCGTCGGCTCGCCGCCCGTTTCCGTGACACCTTTCAGATCTACGCCGAAGAGGCCGGGGCCAACGTGCTCGCCGCCGGCCCGGTGGCCTAGCGAGAGCCAAAGCCTCGTTTCGGAGGGCGGAGTGGGCGGCCAACCGCTCTCAAGTCGGCCGCGGCCCAGCGATAGGCTGACACGGCCTTTGACACTGCTCGACCGGCGGCGCTACAGTGATGAACCGTCTGCCACACCCTTCGAGGAGAACCGACCCCGATGACGTTCATCAAACTCTTGCTCGTCGCCCTGATCCCGGTCGTCTGTCTGGCCGCCGTGCAGTCGGCCCGGGCTGAAGCCCCTTCGCCGCTTTCCGGCGAGGTCAAAAAGATCGACGGCTCGGCGGTCGACCTCTCGAAGTACAGGGGCAAGGTGGTGCTGGTCGTCAATGTCGCCAGCCGCTGCGGTTACACGCCGCAATACGCGGGTCTGCAGAAACTCCACGACACCTACAAGGACAAGGGGCTGGTCGTGCTCGGCTTCCCCGCCAACGAGTTTGGCGGTCAGGAACCGGGCAGCGACGCGGAAATCGCCGGCTTCTGCTCGTCGAAGTATGGCGTGACCTTCGACATGTTTTCCAAGATCGTGGTCAAGGGACCGAACAAGGCACCGCTCTACAAGGTGCTCACCGAGACGGCCGATCCCGCCGGCGAGGTGTCCTGGAACTTCGAGAAGTTTCTGATCGGCCGCGACGGCCAGATCGTCGGCCGCTACAAGTCGGGCGTGGCCCCCGACGACGCGAAACTCACGACGGCCATCGAGGCCGCGCTCGCCAAGGGGGGCTGAGTCTCTGCCCGGGGCAGGCTGGTCAGGCTGCCCTGGAGTTCTGCCCCCGGTCCGTCTGTTCGGCGACCGGATCGTTGAGCCGTCGGCGGATCACCCAGGTCGGCCGGCCCTGCGCCTCGCGATAGGTACGCACGACGTATTCCCCGACGATGGCGACGGCGAGCGTCTGAATGCCGCCGACGAGCGCGGCCACGGCGACCACGGAGGCCAGGCTGACGCCCTGCTGCTGAACGCCCTGGCCCGCCCACCCGAGCGCGGCGATGCCGGCGGCCAGGAATCCGAGCAGCGTCATCGCCAGACCGCCGACCCAGATCAGCCTGACCGGTGCGTCGGAGGAGATGAGCACCGCATCCCCCGCGAGAGCCAGGAGTCGGCGTGCCGAATACTTCGTCTCGCCGGCCTGGCGGGCATGGCGGTCATACCAGACCGGTTCGTGGCGGAAGCCGGCCCAGGGGATCAGGCTCCGCAGGTAGCGTCGCTTCTCCGGCAGGCCGCAGACGGCATCGACGACGGCCCGATCGAGGAGTCGGAAGTCGCCGGTGTCGACCGGAACCTTGTAGGGCATGAGGCTGGCGAAGAAGCGGTGGAACAGGCTCGCAGTGACGAGTTTGAAGCGGGTCTCACCCTCCCGCGAACGCCTCCTGCCGTAGGCGACGTCCACGCCCTCCCGCCAGCGGCGCACCATTTCGGGGATCACCTCGGGGGGATCCTGAAGATCGGCATCGAGGATCACCACCGCGTCGCCAGAGGCAAGGGCGAGTCCCGCCGACATCGCCGCCTGCTGGCCGAAGTTGCGGGAAAGTTCGATGACCCGCGCCCGCCGGTCGCGGGCGGCGATCGCCTCGAGCCGGCCGAGCGTGCCGTCGCGGCTGCCGTCGTCGATGTAGATGATCTCGAACTCCATCCCCGTCGCGGGCAGGGATGCGACCAGCCTGTCGTGGGTCGCATCGATCACCGGTTCCTCGTTGTGGCAGGGGATGACGATCGACAACAGGCCTGGGCTGATCCGGCGCCGGGCCGTCGATTCCGGCCTCGCCGCGGTGACCCGGAGGATGGGCTGATCGTTCGGCGTCATCGCTGGAGTCTCCCTTCGGCGGCGGCACGTTCGGCGGCCGGCTTTCTCGTGCCGACGAGCAGGACGTCATGTTTTGCGAACAGCGGCCGGGCCCGGCCCACGATCCCGCAGGTTTCGGGGAGCGAGGCGGCGATCTCCTCGTAACGCTGCTCGGGCACGAGGAGCACCGCATCGGCGCCCGAGGCGAGGAAGGATCCGGCTTGGCCGGCCTCGGAACGTTTCCATTCGGCCACGATGCCGCGGGCGTAATAGACGATGTTGGGGGTGTTCTGCGTGAACGTGCCGACGCGGGCAAGGCCGCCGGCATGCTCGTGGGCCGACTGCACCAGAGCCGGAAGCGGGTTGGCTCGGGCCATCCATCCGGCTGCCGGCCCCACGGCGAGCGAGGTGAACGTCAGCCCGGTGACGGCGAACGCCAGGAGCGGATCGAGGTGGCCGCGGCGGGTGCACCAGAGGCATGCGATCGCGCCGATGACCGGAATCAGTCCGACCGCAGCGGCCGGTTCCGCACCGCTGAGGCCGAAGAAGGTGGCCACGATCACGGTCGCCGACGTGGCGACGCCACCGAACGCCAGCCAGCCGAGCCCCGATGCCAGCCAGGCGGCGTGGGGCCAGCGTGTTCGGCTGGCCGCATCGACGCCGAGTGCCGCGACGAGCAGGGCCGCGGCCGGATAGGCCGGCATGATGTAGTTCGGCAGTTTCGTGGCCGCGACGGAGAACCCCCCGACCCAGACGGCCAGCCAGAGCAGAACCAGCGAGTAGATCTGCGGCGCCGCCGCCGGACCGATCCGCTTCCAGGTCCTCCAGCCCGCGATCACGATCGCCAGAGGAAGAAAGCATGACCAGGGGAAGAACCCGACGAGCATCCCCAGCGGGTGATAAAGCAGGCCGCCGCCGTGCTTCTCCATCGGCGCCGCGAACCGGCCGACGTTGTGAATCAGGAAGAAGCCGTTCGGCCAGGCGCCGGCGGTCCTCAGTCCGACGGCGACATACCATGGCGCCGCGACCGCGAGCATCGCCGCCGTGATGGCCGGAAGGCGGATCTGGCCCAGAGTTTCGAGGATCGAGCCGAGACCGGCCCGGCCCATGCGAGCCAGGTCCAGTGGCCCTTCCTGCGGGGCTGCCAATCGGCGCTGCATCGCCAGCAGCCAGACCCAGGGGAGCAGTACGGCCAGCGGTCCCACAAAACCGATCGGCCCCTTGCAGAGCACGGCCAGCCCCATCAGGCCGCCCGCGAGCCCGGCCCGGGAGAGGGTCAGTCGGCCCGCGGCCGGCCGGCCCTGCGGCCGGCGATCGGGGAGGAAGGGCTCGGCGACGAGCAGCGTCGCCCAGGCGGTGAGGGCGGTCAGGATCGCGTCCGGGGTCGCCGCATGCGACTCGATTCCGACCAGCAGGCAGCCGACGTAGGCGAGAGCCGCGATCACTCCGGTCAGCGGGTCGAACCAGCGGGTGCCGGCCCGCAGCAGGGCCAGCGCCGCAAGCAACGTGGCGATCGCGGCCGGCAGGCGGGCCGCGGTCTCGGTCGTGCCGAAGAGGCGATAGCAGACTGCCATGCACCAGTGCATCAGCACCGGCTTGTCGACCGCCAGCGTGCCGTTGTACATCGGCACGACCCAATCGCCCGTCTCCAGCATCGTCCGAGCGATCGCCGCGAACCGTGGTTCATCCTCGTCCCAGAACGGGGTCGATGCGAATCCGACCGCGAGGCAGGCGCTGGAGGCGATGAGCACGACGGCCAGCGGATACCGGATGGTCGGAATGGTCGAACTGGCCATGATGCTGGAGTCCGGGAGGTTGGGGGTGTGGATGGGGAGCGTTCTCAGGCGGCCTCGGCCGCTGGGATTCAGGGCCCGTCAGTCGTCGCGGACGAGCGACACGCCCTCGGTCGGCAGCGGCCCGATGACGACGTAGTGATGGTCGGCGAGCGTCGGAATTCGGGCGATCACGCCGCAGCCTGGCGGGATCGCGTCGGCCACCTGCGGCTCGTGGCGGCTGTCGATCAGGAGCCGGGGCCGGGGATGGCCGGAGAGGTGGCAGGCGACGTCCTCCGGCGTGTCGAGTTTGGCGACCGTCGAACGGGCGTAGAAGACGAGGCTCGGAGGGACGTTCCAGTAGCAGGCCCAGGTGCAGCGGTCGATGCCCTCGTTGTCCCCGGCGTCGGCCTCGGCGGCGAAGGACCTCATCCCCTGGACGTGGCTGAAGCGGTCGGCGGCCACCGACGCCAGCAGGCCGACGAGCAGGCAGGCTGACACCGCAAGGCCGCCGAGCGCCCGTGCCGGCATGCCGGCCGATTGCCAGCCCCATGCAGCCAGAGCTCCGGCGATCGGGATCAGGCCGATCAAGCCGAGCCATTCCTCGCCCGGTGCCCGGAGGCAGGCCGCGGCAGGAAGGCCGACCGCGATCGCCAGGCCGGCCGTGGCGAGCACCGTCCATGCCACCCGCATCACCAGTCCAAGGGCCCGATCTGGATCACGGCACCATCCCACGCAGGCTGCATCCCGCCTCAGCCAGCCATCGAGAAATGCCCCGCAGAGAATCGCCAGTGCAGGATAGGCGGGCCAGACGTAACCGGGCAGTTTCGTGCCCGAGCAGGAAAAGCCGCCGATCCAGACGGCCGCCCAGACGAGCAGCAGCTGGAGCGGCCTCCTCTGGCCGTCCTGCCGCGGCCGGCGCAGCACCGCCACGGCATGGGCGAGCATCGCCAGCAGCACGATCGACCAGGGGAAGAAACCGACGGCGATCGTGGCGGGATAATAGCAGAGCGGCGATCCGGAGTGGCCCTCCATCGTGCCGGTGAACCGGCCGAAGTTGTGGACGAGAAGGAATCCCCGCAGCCATTCGCCGTCGGTCCGCCATGTCACCCAGGCGTACCAGGGAAGCGCCACGCCGACAGCCCCGGCGAGCACGAGCGGAAGCCTCAGGCCGGCGATGGCCGAGAGGCGTGATCGCCAGCCCGATGTCGCGTGTGCCCAGAGGGTGAAGCCCGTGATTGTCGCCAGCGGCAGCACGAGTCCGACCGGTCCTTTGGCGAGGATTCCGCAGCCGCAGGCGGCTCCGATCCCCCAGGCCGTGAGGGTGGGAAGAGTGAACGATTCACCCCGCCAGGCGGCCGGCGTATCGCGGACGAAGAGCCACATGGCAAGCGTGGTGCAGACCAGAAGCGGCGCATCGGGGGTCGCCGCCCGCCCGGCCACCGCCGTCCAGACGCAGGTCGCCATCGCCAGCCCGCCGAGCAGTCCGGCCGACGGGCCGAGCAGGAGCGAGCCGATCCGCCAGGTGAGCAGGCAGCTGACCACGGTCAGCAGCGCCGACCCGATCCGCATCCCGGCCTCGTTGCGGCCACAGGCCCGGGCGCCCGCGATCTGGAGCCAGTTCACCAGCGGCGGCTTCTCGATCCGCAGGCGGCCGTTGAACCTGGGGACGACCCAGTCACCGCTGTCGAGCATGGCGAGCGAGCAGGCCGCGTTCTTCGGCTCGTCGTCGTCCCAGAGGGTCGGGCCGCCGAGGTTGGTGAGCAGGACGAATCCGGCGGCGGCGGCGACGATCAGGCCGTGCAATCGGGTCGGTGCCACGCAGGCGAGCCTTCTCTGGAGGAAGCCACGACCAGCGTCCGAACGGTCGGACGTCCGCGGCTCGATTTGGGGGCGGGAGAGTAGGCCGGCGGCCCTCGAGGGTCAAGCCGTTCCGGGATGCGAAAACCCTCGGTATTGCAGCGGTTTCGGGACGGTTGACCCGTTGCTCTGGGCGGGTATGTTCAACCGTTTGCCCCCGTGAAAATGCGGGGTTCAGCAGGGAGGAAGCCTCTTGGCAGACGACGAGAATCAGGCCGGAGACGAGACCCCGGACGCTGCCGGTGACGGCGGCGCGACGCCCGGGGATGACGGCTCGCTCCGCGACATCTCGGGCGGAAGGCTGATCGAGCTGCCCATCGAGCAGGAACTCAAGGACAGCTACCTGACCTACGCGATGAGCGTGATCGTCAGCCGGGCCCTGCCCGACGTGCGTGACGGCCTCAAACCGTCACAGCGGCGGATCCTGGTTGCGATGAACGACCTCAACCTCTCGCCGGGGGCCGCCCGGGTGAAATGCGCCAAGATCTCGGGCGACACCAGCGGCAACTACCACCCCCACGGCGAAAGCGTCATCTACCCGACGCTCGTCCGCATGGCCCAGGAATGGAACATGCGGCACATCCTCGTCGACAAGCAGGGCAATTTCGGTTCGATCGCCGGCCTGCCCGCAGCCGCGATGCGGTACACCGAAGCCCGGCTCTCGCCGATCGCGGCGATGATGCTCGATGACCTCGAACTCGACACCGTCGACTTCGTGCCGACCTATGACGAGCGAAACACCGAGCCGGTAGTCCTGCCGAGCCGCTTCCCCAATCTGGTCGTCAACGGCGCCGGTGGCATCGCCGTCGGCATGGCGACGAGCATCCCGCCCCACAACCTCGGCGAAGTCTGCCGGGCGCTGGTGCGGCTGATCGACCAGCCCAACACCTCGATGGCCGAAATCCTCGAACTGGTCCCCGGCCCGGACTTCCCCACGGGGGGCATCGTGATGGGCCGCGAGGCGCTCGTCCGCGGCTACCTCACCGGCCGCAGCACGATCACGCTCCGGGCCAGGGCGCACGTCGAGGAGTTCGGCAAGAACCGGACCCGGATCGTCGTCACCGAGGTGCCCTACCAGCAGACCCGTGATTCGATCGAGGAGAAGATCGCCGAACTGGTCAATGAGGACCGCATCAAGGGGATCTCGGCGATCCGCAACGAGAGCGACCTCAAGGAGCCGGTGCGCCTGATCCTCGAACTCAAGCGGGATGCCGATCCGGACGTCGTCCTCAACCAGCTCTATCAGTTCTCGCCGCTGCAGACGACCTTCTCCCTGATCTTCCTGGCGCTCGTCGACGGGAAGCCGCGGATCCTGTCCTTCAAGAACATGCTGGAGGAGTTCCTCCGGCACCGGACGTCCGTCATCCGCCGCCGCACGCAGCACCTGCTGGCCAAGGCCCGCAGCCGCAAGCATACGCTCGAAGGTCTGCTCGTCGCCCTGGCCAACATCGACGAGGTGATCCGCATCATCCGCAGTTCGAAGTCGCAGGCCGAGGCCAAGCAGCGGCTCTGTGAGATCCGCACGCCTGCCGCGCTGCTCGAGCGGGCCCTGGGCGCCGACGGGTTCGCGGCCCTGACCGACGAGCGGGGCGCCTCCGAGACCTACGGCCTGTCGCCGGTGCAGGCCGACGCCATCCTCCGGCTCACGCTCGGTCAGCTGGTCAACCTCGAGCAGGAGAAGCTGACCGGAGAGCATCGCGAACTGCTGACCAAGATCGGTGAATTCCGCCGGATTCTTTCCAGCGAGTCGAACATCCGCGGCCTGATCCGCGAGGAACTGCTGGAACTCGAGGGAAAGCATGCCGACGAGCGGCGGACGGAGATCAGCGGCGACGCCGGCGACATCCGCGACATGGCGGAACTGATCACCGAGGCCACGATGGTGGTCACGATCAGCCGGGCCGGCTACGTGAAGCGGACGGCAGCCGACGTCTACAGGGCACAGCGCCGCGGTGGCAAGGGGCTGACCGGCGCCCGCAGCGACGAGGAGGATCCGATCGAGCACCTGTTCGTGGCAAGCACCCACGACTGGCTGCTCGTGTTCACCACGCTCGGCAAGGTCTTCTCGATGCGGGTTTTCGAGCTCCCCGAACTGGCCCGCGACGCGAAGGGGCGGGCGCTCGTCAACCTGCTCGAGTTCGAGGCGGGAGAAAAGGTCGCCGACTGCCGTGCCGTCTCCGGCTTCGAGGATCCCAACCAGTTCCTGCTGCTCGCCACCCGCAGCGGCACGGTCAAGAAGACGGCGCTCGAGGAGTACCGCCGGCGGCGGACGAAGGGCCTGATCGCAGTCAAGCTGCGGGATGGGGACGAACTCGTCGACGCGGTGGTGACCCGGCCCGGCGACGAACTCGTCCTCGCCACGGCCAAGGGGATGGCGATCCGCTTCCCCGAGTCGGACGTGCGGCCGATGGGCCGCGACACGAGCGGGGTCCGCGGCATCAAACTCGGCTCGGGAGACCGGCTGGTGGGAATGGTGGTGGCTGATCCCGACGCGACCCTGCTCACCGTCTGCGAGCAGGGCTACGGCAAGCGGACCCAGTTCGGCGCGGGCACCCCGCTCACCGAGCCCGCCCCCGGTGACGAAGGGGAGCTCCCGGAGGTCGAGCCGGCCGAGAGCGGCGGCGAGGAGACCGACGCTGACGGCGGTTCGAGCGGGATGCGGTATCGCACCCAGCATCGCGGGGGCAAGGGCGTTCGCGACATCAAGACCACGAAGCGGAACGGGGAGGTGGTCTCGATCGTCTCGGTGCGGGACGACGACCAGGTGCTGATGATGACGGCCCGCGGCAAAATTCAGCGGGTGAACGTCCGCGAGATCAAGGCGATCGGCCGCAACACCCAGGGCGTGCGGATCATGCGGCTCGACGAGTCGGATTCGCTCGCGGCGGTCGTGCCCGTGCCTCCGAGCGAGCAGGAGGAGGCCGACTCGCCCACCCCGGAGGATCAGGCATGAAGATCGGCGTCGTCGGCACGGGCTATGTCGGACTCGTCACGGGCACATGCTTCGCCGACAGTGGCAACGCGGTCACCTGTCTCGACATCAACGCCGAAAAGATCGCCCGGCTCAATCGGGGGGAGATCCCGATCTACGAGCCCGGACTCAAGGAGCTGGTGATCCGCAACGCGGCCGCCGGACGGCTGAAGTTCACCACGGTCACAGCGACGGCGATCGGCGCGGCGGACGTCGTCTTCCTGGCGGTCGGAACGCCCCCGGCGGCCGATGGCTCGGCCGACCTCTCCGCGCTATGGAAGGTGGTCGACTCGATCGCGCCGCACCTGCGGCCGCAGGCCGTGGTGGTCACCAAGAGTACCGTGCCGGTAGGCACCTGCGCCGGAATCGAGCAGCGGCTCCGGGAGCGGACGGGCCGCGACTGCCTGGTCGCCAGCAACCCCGAGTTTCTCAAGGAGGGCGCGGCGATCGAGGATTTCCAGAAGCCCGATCGGGTGGTCGTCGGCGTCCGTTCTCCCGAGGTGGGGGAGAAGCTCCGCAGCCTCTACCTGCCGTTCCTGCGGACCGAGAACCCGTTCCTGGTGATGTCGCCCGAGAGTTCGGAGATGACGAAGTACGTCGCCAACGCGCTGCTGGCGACGAAGATCAGTTTCATCAACGAGGTGGCCAACCTCTGCGAGCGGATGGAGGCCGACATCGACGACGTCCGCCGCGGCATCGGACACGACAGCCGGATCGGCTTCGCGTTCCTGTTTCCGGGTGTCGGCTACGGCGGCAGCTGCTTTCCGAAGGACGTGCAGGCCTTGGCGGCGATGGCCCGCGACAAGGGAATCCAGCCGCGGGTGCTCAGCGCGGTCCACGACACCAACCTCGCCCAGAAGCAGGTCCTCGGAGAGAAGATCATCGCCCACTTCGGCGGCAGTCTGGGTGGTCGAAAGATCGCCGTCTGGGGACTGGCCTTCAAGCCGCGGACGGACGACGTTCGCGACGCGCCGGCCATCGACCTGATCGATCGGCTGCTCGCCGGCGGTGCCATCGTGACGGTGTTCGATCCCGAAGCGATCGAGAATGTGCGGGCGATCTACGGCGACAGACTCAGGTATGCCGCCGGTCCGATGGACGCCGTCGACGGTGCCGAGTGCCTGGCGATCGTGACGGAGTGGGGCGATTTCCGCAGGCCCGACTTCGAGGAAATGTCGCGGCGGATGGCCGCCCGGACGATCTTCGACGGCCGCAACCTCTATTCGCCCCCGGAAATGAAGGCCCGCGGATTCACCTATCATTCGATCGGCAAGGCGCCGGTCTGATCGGCCTTTTTGCCCGCACGAGCCGGCGGCTCCGGCGCCGGCCGCGGCGAAACGGCCGGATGGCCGCGAGCCTGTCTCCGGCGACGTTTGACACGTCCCTGTTGGCGGGTTTCAATCTCCCCCACAAGGTGGCGTGGAGCGGTTGCATCGGCCCGCGAGCGTGGGTCGTCCGCCACAGTCCCTCCCGACCGTTCCCCTGGAGACTTCCACCGTGAAACACGCCGCCGCCATTCTCTCCAAGATGTTTTCAGTCGGCTTCCCATCCGGTTCCCCGGCCAGACTGGTTTCCGTCTTGGCCTCTGGGTTCCTCCTCGTGTCGCTGTCGGGATGTGGTTCGTCGGAGGCCAACCCCGATGCCGCGCTGAGCGGCCTGGCCAACCTCTGGTATCTCTTCCTCTGGCTCCTCGGGGTCGGCGGTTCCGCACTTGCCCTCTACCAGGCCTGGCAGTTCTTCATCTGGATGGAGGCCCAACCGGCGGGCACGCCGAAGATGATCGAGATCGCCGAGGACGTCCGCCGCGGCGCCTATGCCTACCTCAGGCAGCAGTACAAGGTCGTCGGCTGGGCGTTTCTGGCGATCAGCCTGTTTCTGCTCTGGATGGCCGTCGGGCTGGGCGTGCAGAGCCTCTGGGTGCCGTTCGCCTTTCTTTCCGGCGGATTCTTTTCCGGACTGGCCGGCTGGTTCGGGATGAAGACGGCCACGCTGGCCAGCAACCGCACGGCTGCCGGGGCGGAGCGTTCGCTCAACGAAGGGCTGCAGATCGCGTTTCGTTCGGGGGCCGTGATGGGGCTGACCGTCGTCGGCCTCGGCCTGCTCGACATCATGCTCTGGTTCTTCGTCCTCTACTGGGTGGTGCCGATGCTCGGCTTCAAGGCGCTCTCGCTTGAGGAGATCACCGTCACGATGCTCTGCTTCGGGATGGGGGCGAGCACGCAGGCCCTCTTCGCCCGCGTCGGAGGCGGCATCTTCACGAAGGCTGCCGACGTCGGCGCCGATCTCGTCGGCAAGGTGGAGCATGGCATCCCTGAGGACAGCCCGCGGAACCCGGCCACGATCGCCGACAACGTCGGCGACAACGTCGGTGACGTCGCCGGCATGGGGGCGGACCTCTACGAGAGCTACTGCGGCAGCATCCTCGCCACGGCGGCCCTCGGCGTGGCCGCATTTCCCGGCAATTACCGGATGCAGCTCGCCGCCCTCTTTCTGCCGATGGTGATTGCTGCGGTCGGAACGCTGCTCTCGATCTGGGGAATCTTCCAGGTGCAGACGCAGGAAGACTCCTCCCAGAAGTCGCTCCTCGCGGCGCTCGCCAAGGGGATCAACTTCGCCACCGGGGCGATCGTGGTGGCGACGTTCCTGGTCACCCTCCTGGTCATGGGCTGGAGCCACATGGGAGTGGCGATGTCGGTCATCGTCGGTCTCGTCGCGGGCTGGCTGATCGGCAAGTGGACCGAGTATTCCACGAGCAACGAGTACCAGCCGACCAGGGAGCTCACCGAACAGGCCCTGACCGGGCCGGCGACGATCATCATCGGCGGCGTCGCCGAGGGGATGCTCAGCACATGGGCCCCGGTCCTGATCACCGGAGCTGCCACGCTGCTCGCCTTCGGGTTCGCCAACGGATTCGACTTCAAGGACCCCGCCGACTTCGCGCTCGGCCTCTATGGCGTCGGCATCGCGGCCGTCGGCATGCTGGCCACGCTCGGGATCACGCTCGCGACTGACGCCTACGGGCCGATCGCCGACAATGCCGGCGGCAACGCCCAGATGGCCGGCCTTCCCGAGATCGTCCGCGAGCGGACCGACGCGCTCGACGCGCTCGGCAACACCACCGCGGCGACCGGCAAGGGGTTCGCGATCGGTTCCGCGGCTCTGACTGCCCTGGCGCTGTTGGCGGCCTATGTCGAGGAGGTGCGGATCGGATTCGAGCGCTGGGGCGGATCGGTGGTCACGGTCAGGGACAACGTCCAGAGCATCACGGCCGCCGGGAAGACGGTCGACCTGAAGCCTGGTGACTGGGTAAAGCTGGCCGACCGGATCGTGCTGCGGATCGGCGACAAGCCGGAGACCAACGCGACCTGGCTCGTGCTCGACCGGGCCGTCCTCGAGGGCCGCAAGGGGACCGACGGCAAGTTTCGGGTCCAGCCGCCCGTGAAGGGGCTCGAGGGCACGTCACGGTACGTCGTCAGTAGCGAGATGCCAGAGGATTCCCTCGTCCGAACGCTCGAGGACGACAGCCGCATCGTCCCCGTGAAGCGGGCGACGATGGCCAACTTCATGCGGTTCTACGACGTCACCCTGATGAACCCCAAGGTGCTCGTGGGGATGTTCATCGGGGCGATGAGCGTGTTCGTGTTCTGTGCCCTGACGATGAAGGCCGTCGGCCGCGCGGCCAAGGGAATGGTGGAGGAGGTCCGGCGGCAGTTCCGTGAAAATCCCGGCATCATGGACGAGAGCAATCCCCAGAAGCCCGACTACGAGACCCCGATCGCGATCAGCACCAAGGCGGCCCAGCGGGAGATGGTGCTGCCTTCGGTGCTCGCCCTGGCGGTGCCGCTGGCCACCGGCATGCTGCTCGGCGTGGGCGGAGTTCTCGGGCTGCTCGTGGGCGGCCTGACCACCGGATTCTGCGTCGCGGTCTTCATGGCCAACGCGGGCGGCGCCTGGGACAACGCCAAGAAGGCCATCGAGGCGGGAGCGCACGGCGGCAAGGGAAGCGATGCCCACAAGGCGGCCGTCGTGGGCGACACCGTCGGCGATCCGTTCAAGGACACGGCAGGCCCGAGCCTCAACATCCTCGTCAAGCTGATGAGCATGGTGAGCGTGGTGGTCGCCGGCCTCGTCGTCCGCTACTCGCTCGAGGCCCTCGGGATTTTCTGAGGCAGATTTGCACCGACGCCAGTGAAAGTGAACCGCCAGCCGGGGGCACGGGACGGTATCTGCAATTGTCCTGGAGTCTGGTGAGATGCAGCCCAGATTTGCGTTCACGCTCGAGGCGACGGACGGTGTGGCCCGGGCCGGCAGGCTCGCCACGCCGCACGGCAGCCTGCCGACGCCGCTGTTCATGCCGGTGGGCACCCTGGCCAGCGTGAAGGGGGTCGACATCGGTCGGGTTGCCGAGACCGGCGCCGGGATGCTGCTCTCCAACACCTATCACCTCCACCTCCGGCCCGGCGAGGGGATCGTGGAGCAGGGGGGCGGACTCGCCGCCTTCATGGGATGGAACGGGCCGACGCTCACCGACAGCGGTGGTTTCCAGGTGTTCAGTCTCGCCAGGCAGGTGCGGGTGACGGAGGAGGGGGCCTTCTTCAGATCGCACCTCGACGGCTCCGCGATCGACCTCACCCCCGAGCGGGCCGTTCGGATCCAGGAGCGGATCGGGGCCGACATCGCCATGCAGCTCGACGAGGTGGTCCCGCTTCCGTCGGAGCGGACGCTCGTCGAGTCGGCGATGCGACGGTCGCTCCGCTGGGCCGAGCGCTGTCTGGCGGCCCGCAGCCGCGGCGACCAGGCGATGTTCGGCATCGTGCAGGGGGGGCTCGAGCCCGACCTGCGGCAGGAGAGCGCCGAGGCCCTGGTGCGAATGCCGTTCGAGGGCTATGCGGTCGGCGGCCTCTCGGTGGGGGAGGGGCCGGATGCGATGCTGGCGACCCTGCATGCCACGGTTCCGCACCTGCCCGCGAACAAGCCACGCTATCTCATGGGTGTCGGCCAGCCCTGGGACATCGTCGAGGCCGTGGCCGCCGGCATCGACATGTTCGACTGCGTGCTGCCGACCCGCTGCGGCCGCAACTCGCTGGCCTACACCTTCGCGGGGCAGATCCGGCTCCGGAACGCCAGCCATGCCCAGGACCAGCGGCCCCTGGAGGAGGGCTGCCCCTGCCTCGCCTGCCGTCACAGCCGCAGCTACCTCCGGCACCTCTTTCTGGCCGGTGAGATGCTGGGGCCGATCCTCGCCTCGATCCACAACCTCACCTTCTACCAGCGGCTCGTCGCCCGGCTTCGGGAGGCGGTGGTCGAGGGGCGGTTTGAATCCCTGCGCCGGGATCTCGCCGCACGATTCGCGCCGGCCGCCGAGTGATCCCGGCCCGAACCGTTTCCGCACGGCCCGCAAAGGGCTTGGACTTGTCGGTCGCGCGCGCGGCCCACTACATTTGCGGGTCTCGAAAAACCACTGTTTCCGCCGCGGCCACCCGATGCAGCCAGCCCCCAACAATCTCGAACTCCTGCTCCAATACCTGCCCTTCCTGCTGGTGGGATTCGCCGCCTGGATGCTGCTCTACAAGCCGGAGCGGGAGCGGATGCAGCGGCACAAGGAACTGCTCGCCGGACTCAAGAAGAACGACCGGGTGCTGACGACCGCCGGCATGTACGGCACCGTCGCCAATGTCGATCGGGATGGGGATCGCGTCTCGCTCAAGGTCGACGACTCCGAAAATCTGAAGATCACCGTCACCCTGTCGAGCATCGCCAAGGTGCTCGGCGAACCGTCGTCCGCCGCGGATTCCGGCGCCTGACGGCGGTCAGCCCCCAGCCACCCACGGGACAAGCATGGACATCTTCTCGTTCTCATCGATTCTCTTCTCCCAGGTCGCCGCGATCGCGCCGGACGCCGCCGCCGTTCCCGCCGCGGCGTCAGCCATGCCATGGTGGCGCGAGGGCTGGTTTCTCTGGGTACTGACCCTGCTGACGATCGGCCTGCCGACGCTGCTGGCACGGTTGCTTGCGAAGCAGTTCCGGGCCTCCGACATGTGGGGCCGGGTCGCCGCCGTGCTCGTCGCGCTGACGGCAGGCTGCGTGATCATCGCCCTCGGCTGGCCGCCGCGGCTCGGGATCGACCTCAAGGGCGGCGTGATCCTGGTCTACGAGATCGACTCCTCGAAGCGTGCTGACGTCGCCGCGGCGACGGCCGGGGAGGGTGTCCCTGCAGGGGCCGCCGCGATGGGCGCCGTCGACATGGACAAACTGGTCGCCGCCGTCAGCCGCCGTGTCAATCCGGGCGGCCAGAAGGAGGTCACCGTCCGACGCTACGGCCTCGATCAGATCGAGGTGATCGTGCCCGACGTCGACCAGTCGGAGGTCGACCTGATCAAGCGGATCGTTTCGAGTGCCGGCGTGCTCGAGTTTCGTATCACGGCGAACCCGGAGGATCCCCGGCACAAGCGGGTGGTCGAACTCGGCGCGAGGACCGGCGGCACGACGGTCATGGACGGTGGCAACGCCATCGGACGCTGGGTGCAGCTCGACACGGCGAAGATCAATCCCGCCGAGGATCGTGGCCTCGTGACCCGGACGATGCCCGACGGCCGCGTCGAGGTGCTGGTCGTGCTCGACCGCTTCAACGTGACCGGCGGCTATCTCTCCCGGTCGCTTTCGAGCTACGACAGCAACCTCCAGCCCTGCGTCAACTTCTCCTTCAATTCAGCCGGGGCCGCCCTGTTCGGCACGCTCACCGGACAGAACCTTCCCGACCCGGCAAACCGGCTCACCAGCCGGCTCGGAATCCTGCTCGACGACACCCTCCTCTCGGCCCCGACGATCCGCAGCGCGATCTCCGGCGACGGGCAGATCACGGGCAGCTTCAAGCAGGCCGACGTCGACTTTCTCGTCGGCGTGCTCAATGCCGGCAGCCTCCCGGCGGCGCTCTACAGCGATCCGATCAGCGAGCAGAAGATCAGTCCGCAACTCGGGGCCGACACGATCCGCTCCGGCACGCGGGCGATGCTGCTGGCGACGATCGCCGTGCTGGCCTTCATGCTCGCCTACTACCGCTTCTCGGGCTTCATCGCCGATCTGGCGGTGCTGCTCAACATCATCCTGGTTCTGGCTCTGATGCTCTCGATCAAGGCCGCCTTCACGCTCGCCGGCCTCGCCGGCCTCGTGCTCTCGGTGGGCATGGCCGTCGATGCCAACGTGCTGATCTACGAGCGGATGCGTGAGGAGACCGAACGCGGGGCCGGCATTCGAACGGCGATTCGCAACGGATTTCAGCGGGCCTTTTCCGCGATTCTCGACTCCAACCTGACGACGGTGATCACCGGAATCGTGCTCTTCGCGGTCGGTACCGATCAGCTCAAGGGTTTCGCTGTGACGCTGATCCTCGGCCTGACGCTCAACCTCTTCACGGCCGTCTTCTGCTCGCGGGTGATCTTCGACCTCGCCGAGCGGAACCGCTGGATCAGTACCCTGAACATGGCCAAGCTTTTCGGGACCACAGACTTCAGGTTCGTCTCCTGGATGCAGGCGGCAATCCTCGGCTCGACGGCCTTCATCCTGCTCGGGCTCGCGGCCGCGATGCAGCGCGGGCAGGGACTGTTCGACATCGACTTCACCGGTGGATCGAGCGTTCAGGTGCAGTTCAAGGAGGGGAGTGGGCTCGACATCGCCGAGGTTCGAAAGGCCGTCGGGGTGCTTCCCGACGTCGCCGTCAGCACGATGACCGTGGGGGGCAAGTCGGACAACCTGCGATACAAGATCGACACCTCGCTCCGCGACGATGAAGCCGTCGAGCGGGCCCTGCAGGATGCGTTTCCCGGCAGGCTCGCCACCTATTCGATGGGTTTTGGCGAGATCACGTCGGCCGCCAAGGATCCGAAGGCCGCCGAGGCGCCGAAGCCCGACGATCAGCAGTCGCTCTCGACCGCCGTGGGCCTCGACTTTCCCGAGAAGATCAACCTGATGACGCTGCGGGCCACGATCAAGGACGCCTTCGAGGCGGAAGGCTTCGCCGAGGCGCCGTTCGAACTCGAGGCCGAGGGGATGACAGCCCGCTCCAAGCCCTATCGCAACTGGGCTCTGGCCACGTCGCTCGAGCCGGCCGCCACCCGCAAGGTGCTCGAACGGGTGGCGCGGAAGCTGAACGAGACGCCCGTCTACCTGTCGGCGAACTCGATCGGCGGAAAGGTCGCCGGAAACACCAAGGTCACGGCCATCTACGCCCTACTTGCGAGCCTGCTGATGATCGTGCTCTACGTCTGGCTGCGGTTTCAAAACATGGCCTTCGGGATCGCCGCCGTGGTGGCGTTGGCCCATGACGTGCTCGTCACGGTCGCATGCCTGGCCCTGAGCAAGTACGTGGCGCCGTTCATGGGATGGGCGCTCGTCGACGACTTCAAGATCAGCCTCGACGTCGTGGCGGCGTTGCTGACGATCGTCGGCTTCTCGATCAACGACACGATCGTGATCTTCGATCGCCTGCGGGAACTCCGGGGCAAGGGGCAGTTCGTCACGGCCGCGATGATCGACAAGGCGGTGAACCAGACGCTGAGCCGCACGGTGCTCACCTCCGGCACGGCGTTTCTGGCGACGTTGATCCTGTATATCTTCGGCGGTCAGGGGATCCATGCGTTTGCCTTTGCGATGCTGGTGGGCATCGTCACTGGCACATACAGCACGGTCTACATCGCCTCCCCGATCGTGCTCTGGTTGCAGAATCGGTTCGGTGCCACCGAGCCCTCGAGCTCCGTCGCCCGAGCCGTCTGACCCGGTCTGGCAAGGGGGGGCGGTCGTGACGGTGAGGCGGCCGCTGGGCCGGCCGTTCGAGGGGCTGTCTGGCTGCGGCCGGCGGCCGATCCCGATCCCGTCGGGCATACTTGCCTGCGGCCGCGGGCCGCGAGGAGGTCTGCGTGACGAGTCTCGTGAGCATGGTCCGCTTCGTGGTCGGGCTGGCGTTGGTGATGACGGGTGTTTCCGTTGCCGCTCCCTTTCTGCTGGACCTGGCTGCCGCATGGCAGCAGCCGCTGACGGATGTCGGCCCGGCGGGGCTCGCGCCGGCGTTCGCTTCGGTCGACCGGCCGCCGCAGGCTGCCCTTGGGTTTTCCCCGGCCGCGTCCCAGATGCCATCCGCGTCGAGTCCCCCCTTGGCGGGAGCGATGTCTCCCGCCGACTTTGCGGAGTCTGCGGCCGATTCAGAGCCGCTGTCGGTTGCCATGCTGGATCGCGATTTCAGACCGCCACCCCCGCCGGCCCCGATGCCCGGCCCCGGGCCCGCCATGGGGCAATCGACTCCCACGCTCCCGGCCGCATATCGCTCGACGGTCGACGTGCCGCCGCCGCCCCTCCTCGATGCCGACACTCCACCGCCGCTTGCCGTGGGCTGGTCGGCGAACGACGTCGCGAATCAGGCGCGACGGAGTCCGGCCCCGACCCAGGCGGTCGGGGCGACCTACGTCGTCCGTGACGGTGACGATCTGACCGGCATCGCGACTCGCCTGTTCGGTCATCCGGCCGCCGCATCGGCGATCTGGTCGCTCAATCGGGATCGGCTCACGAATCCAGACCTGCTTCCGATCGGCATGACGCTGCGGATGCCGCCCGCGGGAACGAGTTTCGCCGGGATGGCCGCCGGCGACGGGCGGGGGAATCCGATCGAACCATCGAGCCGGCCCGGCAGGGTGCGGGTCGGCCCCGGTGAGACCCTCGAGACGCTGGCCCGGAGGTTTTACGGGGATCCTGCCATGGCCACCCGACTCTGGGAGGCCAATCGCGACCTGCTTCGAAATCCGGCACTGCTGGTGGCCGGGATGGAACTTCGGCTGCCATAGGCCGGCGAAATCGCTGCTGGATCAGGGTTTTTCCGGGCCTTCGAGGACGAGGGCGAAAAATTTCAGCAGCCGATCGGCGGTCTCGGGCTCGGTCGCGAGTTTGTCAGCCGAGAGCGGCGAATCAACCTGGATGAAGAAACTGCTGGCGTCTGCCGGAGAATCCAGATCCTTGGCCTTCGCCGGTTCCGCGCCGAGACGGTGCTCGAACCAGCCCCGGGGACGGAATCGCCTCATCTGATCGGCAAGTTTGAGCGCATCCCGCTCGCCACTGCCGGCGAGGATCATGACCGGAAGGGTCGTCTTCAGCGGTTCTGCCGCGAGCGCGGGCGACAGCGAAAGACCCTTGTACGCCCAGACCGGATTGACGAACGCGACCGCCTGCACCTGCCTTCCCTGGGGTCCGCTCGCGAGCGGCGGCCATGACCAGTCTGCAGCCGTCCAGAGCGATGCCAGGGTGCCGCCGACGCCCGACCCGACCACGCAGAGCCGATCGAGATCGACCTCTCCCTCGGCAGCCTTCTCGACGAGGAAGTCTCGCACGGTTTCGATGTCACCCCTGATCAGAGCCTGATCCCTCTTGGTGCCGCCTCGGGCGGCGGCCATCAGATCGAGGTCCGACTTGCGCAGGGCTTCGGCCCTGATCGGCGGGAGTTTGGACGCGACGGTTGTGTCGCCAGCGGCGCGGGACAGGCTTTTGCCATGCCCCCGCAGATCGGGAGCGACCACCGCGCAGCCGCCCCGCTGGAGTGCGATCGCCAGCCGTTCCACGGAGGCGTGCGATCCTTCGCCGACGTCGTGGACGAGGATCACGCTGGCCTGGATGCCGCCGTTCTTCGGGGCCGGGTAATACCAGACGGCGAGATCGACGCCGTCCGATGTCTGCAGCCGCAATTGCCCCGAATCCTGAGCGACGGAGGTCTTCGAATCCCCCGCCGGCTTCTCGGCGGAGGCAGTCACCGGTTGCCCCTGGGCGGGCTGTGGCGGAACCGCGGCGAATGCGATCGCGACGGAGATCACCGAGACACCTTGGAACAGGCGGGCTGGATTGGACCGCATCAGGGAATCCTCATCCTTCGAGAACGTGACGGGGCCGGAGCGGTGGGACAGACGCGACCGGGCCGCGACCCTCGGCCTCCCGGGAAGGCGTCCCAAACCCGGGAAACGGCTGCTTTCATGCTAGGGAGTGGGGAATTTCAAGGTCAACGGCCCTTCCGGAAGCCGGGAGTTCATGGGCGGTCACAAAGAACGTCGATCCGTGGCGTACAATACAAAGATTCGGTATGGGTGGGTGCCGGCAGCCGGTCGCCCCCCGGACTGTTTTGTACTCTTTCGCTCAAGATGGCGGAATTGACGATGGGCATTCGCGATCAGGTTCGGTCCCGTGAAGACGCCGACAAGGCTCCTGCCGGGGATCTTCCACGGGATCCCGATCAGGATCTTGCCGAGGATTTCGCCCAGGATCCGGACACGCCTGCCTGGGCCGCGAGTCTCCTGATCCACGTCGTCGTGCTGCTCTCACTGGCGTTGTTCGGCGTTGGCGAGCCCCCCAAGCCCGTCCGCAGCGTGACGGTCATCGAGGCGCCCCAGGTCGCCGAGGATGAGCCCGAACCGCTGCTCGAACCGAGGGAGATCGTCGTTTCGGAGGATCCCGCGGAGACGGCTGGTGCTGCCAGCGATCAGAGCGACGAGGTTGCGCAGTCGCTCGCCCCCGATCTCGCGGACATCTCGGTCGTGCCGGTCGAAGCCGAGCCCGACATGATCAGCGACATCAAACTGGATCCGCTCGATGTCTTGCCGACGGCCCAGTCGCTCGATCTGACCGTGGCCGTCAAGGGTGCCGTCGGTGTGGGAACCACGGGCGCCGCCGGCGCGGTCGATCAGCTCACGGCCGAGATCGCCGCCTCGCTCGAGCAGCGGCCGACGGTCGTCTGCTGGGTTTTCGACCAGTCGGTCAGTCTCTCCGCCCAGCGGCGGCAGATTGCCGAGCGGCTCGATCGGGTCTTCGAGGAACTCGGGGCCCATCGCGGCGACCGAAGCCGGGCCGACATGACGAACATGGTCGTGTCATTCGGCCAGGATATTTCGGTGGTCACGCGCAAGCCGATCGCGAACGTGGACGATGTCGCGAAGGCGATCGAGGCGATCCCGGTCGACGAATCCGGCATCGAGATGACGTTTCATGCCATCCGCAAAACGGCCGAGGCGGCTCGGATCTTCCGCACCTCGAGCCCGCGGAAGAACGTGATGATCATCGTCTTCACCGATGAGGTGGGCAACGACACCGACATCGCCGACGAGACGGCAGCCTATTGCCGAGGTCTCGGCATCCCGGTTTCAGTCGTCGGCGTACCGGCCCCATTCGGCATTCGTGAGGTGCGGATGAAGTACGTCGAGTTCGACCCCCGGTATGCCCAGGAGGAAAACTGGGCGCTCATCGAACAGGGGCCGGAAACGCTCTATCCGGAGTCGGTACGGGTACGGACGGGAAATCTGGCCGACGATGCGATCGATTCCGGATTTGGTCCCTTCAGCCTCTCGAAGCTCTGCGCCGAAACAGGTGGCATCTACTTCCGGGTCCATGCCAACAGCGGCGTCCGCGGCCGGGTGACAAACGCCCAGACCGCCCCGATGGCCTCTCAATTGCGGTATTTTTTCGATCCCGAGGTGATGCGGGCCTATCAGCCGGAATACGTCTCGGCCGCGAAGCTCGATCAGCAACTGGCCAAGAACAGGGCCAAGCGGAGCCTTGTCGAGGCGGCGATGATGTCGGAACTCAGGCCAATGGAGTCGCCGACATTGGTCTTCCCCAGACGGGACGAGGGGTCGCTCAAAAACCTTCTCGGGGAGGCCCAGAAGGACGCCGCCAAACTGCAGCCCAAGATCGACGCGCTCTACGAGACGCTCAAGGCCGGCCTGGCGGATCGAGAGGAGATCAGGGAGAAGCGTTGGCAGGCCGGCTACGATCTGGCGCTCGGCCGCGTGCTGGCGGTCAAGGTTCGGACCGATGCCTACAACCTGATGCTCGCCCAGGCCTCGCTGGGAATGAACTTCAAGAAACCGGAGAGCGACACCTGGCAGCTCGTTCCGAGCGACGCGGTGACCGTCGGATCGGCCACCGAGAAGCTGGCCAAGCAGGCCCGCGATCTGCTCACGGGCGTGATCGAGAATCACCCGGGGACACCCTGGGCGCACCTCGCCACCGAGGAACTGCGGATGCCCCTCGGGTATGAATGGACCGAGACGCGAACCGGCGTCAACGACGTCAAGCCGATGCCGGGGAGAGGCAACAACAACAACCAGCCTCGGCCGCGGCAGGACGACAAGAAGAAGGCGATCGGGCCCCCAAAGCCAAGCCGCGATCTGAAGCGGCTGTAGTCAGGCAAACAGACGGCATCCTGCCGTTGTTTGCTTGGCCGGCTCCGCCGGCCGACACCCCAGAAAAAACTCTGGCTTTTTTTGGGGGATGTCTCACGTGGAAAAAGGTCATGGATGACTTTTTCCACGGGCAACTAGAACAGCAGGTTCTCTTCGGCGAAGGTCGAGCGGCTGTCGTATGGATGGAAGGTACGGGCGATGCGGCTTGCGAGGATTTCCAGAAACATCGCGCGGAACTGCTGCTCGCTGCGATCGCTCGTGGGGATCGCGCCGTCGGTTGGAAACGAAAGGTCGTCGAATCGCTTCTCGAAGACGACCTTCTTCTCCGCGACATCGTAGACCCGGACGTGAGCTGTCGCCCGGCCGCGGTAGAGCGTCGAGCCCTCGTGGAGGCGGAATTCCTCGAGGTCGATGCCCACCACCATGTCGGCGTCGAGAGATCTGCCGACCGTGGGATAGTCGACCCAGGCGTTCTCGTCGATCCAGCGGGCCACCTCGTGCTGCTCGATCACCCGGGTCTTGCGGAGGTTTCTTGAGATCAGCCCGCCGACGCGGCCGGCCAGTTCACGAGCCGATCCGGCATCGCTGAATTCCAGTTCCACGATCGGCTTGCAGATCACGGCCACGTGCTTCCCCTTCAGGCCCTTGAATTCCGCGGGAACGTCCTCCGGCATCAGCACGTAGGCCGCTGTCAGCAGCGTGGAGCAGCCGCCGCAGGAAAGCAGGAGTCCGAGCAGTGGGAGCGAGAGAACGACGGTCCGCAGCATGCGAGGGGTCCTCTGGAGAATGATCCCGAGCCGCAAGGCGTGCGCGGGCCGGGGAGGGTAACGGCCCGCCGTCGACCGCTCAATGCCGCTTGTGTCGCGGCAAAACCGCAGTTTGGAAGCTTCCGCAGATGCCGCTAAGGTTTTTCCATGGGCATTCCATCCTCCGGCATCCGCCTCGCAGGTTCGATCCCGCCGACGGAGGCGTTCCTCGCGCTGCTCGCCGCCGGACTGCCGGGGTGCGGATTCTGGGATGCGCCGCTGGTGGTCGGTGTGTCCGGGGGGGCCGACAGCGTCGCCCTGCTTCTGGGACTGGTGCGACTTCGCCCGCCCGCCGCCGGCCAGCTGGTCATTGCCCATGCCGAATACGACCTGCGGGAGGAGGCGGCCGATGACAGGCGGTTCGTCGCCGGGTTGGCGGATCGATTCGGTCTGCCGTTCGTCTCGCGGCCGATCGCCGTTCGCGGCGTCGCCGATCCAGCCGGTAACGAGGGGCTCGCCCGCCGGCTGCGATACGAGTTTCTGGAAGCGACGGCCCGGGCATGCTCCGCCCGTCATGTCGCCGTCGGGCACACGGCCGACGACCAGGCCGAGACCGTTCTCCACAGGGTGCTTCGTGGCACCGGCCCGGCTGGTCTGGCGGGCATGCGAAGTGCGCGGATGCTGTGCGACGGCGTGGCGCTCGTGCGGCCGCTTCTCGGCTTGCATCGGGTCACCGTGCGATCCTTCCTCGAGAACGAGGGGGAATCCTGGTGCGAGGATCGGACCAATGCCGAGACCCGCATCGCCCGCAATTTTCTCAGGCATGATGTGCTCGGGCCGGCTGCCAAGGGCCATTATCCGGCGGCGGCGGCGGCGCTCGCTCGGCTTTCCAGGCAGGCCGCCTCGCTGGCAGACGCGCTCGAGTCGGCCGCGGGGCACGTTCTCGAGATGCACTCGCACCGGCATGGCGATGGCAGGGTCGCGATCAGGGTCGATCGCCTGGTGCCGCTCGACCCGCATCTTCTTGCCGAGGTCTTCGCATCGCTCTGGCGCCGGGAGGGCTGGCCACGGCGGCAGATGGCGGCCCGGCACTACGCCAGGCTGGCAGGGCTGGCGGCCGCCTGGGGGCGGAACGACCAGGACTGTCCGCCCGCGTTCGATCTCCCCGGCGGGGTGCGGGCCACCCGGGCAGGAACGGGATTGATCGAGATCATCCCGCCGCGGCCGCCCTCCGGCGAGCCCGCCGTCGGCGACTCTCGCTGAACCGCGACGAAGAGCCGCAGCGTCATGGCAGACCGCGGGGCCGGCATCTCAGTGGTGCATGCCACGAGCCTGGTAGCCCCCCCGCGTCCGGAACCATGCCAGCAGCAACGCGTAGCAGGCGAACATGGCCGCCGGCACGAAGGCCGTGAGTTTCAGCGCCTGGCGGCCGCCGAACAACCCGGCCTGCTCCACCAGCGGCTTGTCCTCGGCGGCCGTGGCCTTGGCAGCCAGCCACCAGTCGACGAGATTTCGCTGCGACTGCACGGCATCGGGCTTTGCGTTTTCCTTGACCATCAGATCGAGGGCCCGCTGAGCCTCCTTGCCGCCGTCCTCCAGCACCCCGACCTTCGCCCCGTCGAGGCCGACCGTCTTGAGCCAGAGGAATTCGTTTTCCTTCGGCGCCTTGTAGCGGTCGTAGACGGCCTGGTTCGCCCGCTGCAGGTTGGCTGAGGCGTTTTGATCCTGCAGGAAACCGATGCCAGGGCCGCCGAGCAGGCCGGCGGAGAGCATTCCCGCCGCCCCGGCGGCCCCGATCGTGATCGCTCCCCCCTTCGGAAACTGCTCGCTGACGACCGCCAGCATCGTCGGCCAGAGGAACGTCTTGCCGATGCCGTAGACGGTGGCCGCGATGATGCACATCAGGGCGCCCTCCGCACTTCCGAGCAGTGTCAGGCCGGTCGCCCCGAACAACGCCGAGACCGCGAGCAGTCCAAGGGGAGAGATCCGCTCCACGATCGGGCCGGCGAAGAACCGCAGCAGAAACATCAGGCCGGACGTGTAGACGAAGAGCAGGAGTCCGTAGGCCGGGTTGGCCATGATCGTGCCGGTGATCTTGGAGATCCAGGAATCGGTGCCGAGTTCCACGTAGCCGACGAGGGCCTGGATGATGAGCAGGAAGGCCAGCAGGATGTGCCCGAAGCGAAACCCGGTCGCGGCTCCGAAGGCCGCCAGAAGCGCCGCCGCGATCCCCCCCGCGGCCAGCGGTGACAGGCCGAGGTCGCTCTTGAAGAACAGGGCCAGCAGTCCACAGATCACGGCGGCCCCGACGAGCCCCAGTTCGCCGAGCATGTCACGGTATGAGACGCCCGAACTGCTCGCCTCGCTGCGGGGGAACCGCTGTCCGAGCATCATCAGCCCGTAGAGCACGACCGGGATCAGGAAGAGCGAGATCTGAATCTGCCATGCGACCGGCTTCGCCTCACCGCCGCCCGCCATGAAGTAGCTGGCCAGTCCGCCGATGATCAGTCCGCCCGGCCAGCCGGCGTGGAGGATGTTGAGGTAGTGGGTCTTGTTCCGCGGAAAGAGTGTGGCGACGAGCGGGTTGACGACCGCCTCGGCGATGCCGTTGCCGATCGCGAACAGGAACATGCCCCAGAACAGGCACTGAAAGGCGAGCGGCTTGCCGCCGGCCGCGAATGCCGCCCCGGTGCCGAGCGTCAGGCCCGCTGAGATCAGGTGCATCAGGAAGGCGGCGAACATCAGGGGACCGAAGCCGATTCGATCGGCGATCAGGCTGGAGAGCAGGATGATGATCCCAAAGCCGGTCAGTCCGCCGCCGGTGATCGCCCCGAGTTCGGTCTGGGTGAAGCCGTACTGCTCGGCCCACTGACCGAGGATTCCGGCCCGGATCGAGAAGCCGACGCCGGCCGCCAGGATCGCCATGAAGCCGGCCCAGAGCAGCCGTTGGGCATTTGGGACGGACTCATTCGACTCGATCGGCCGCTGGCTCGCGTTCATGCAAGGTCTCGCTGTAAGGGGGTGCAGGCTGGGCGGAAACGGCCACGCATTGGGGCGACCCAATCGCCGCAGTCCCGTTCGTTCCCCAGCGATCGCGGCAACACTATAGCAGGGGGGCATCGACTGCTGAAGCGGGGCGGTTTTGGCGGGCGGGGAAGGGGAGGCGGCGCGTCTTGACCCTGCGACTGCAGGACGAGTATTGTCCCGCCCCCCTGCGGCGGCCCATCGCCGCCGCTGCGCGCCCAGGCCACGCCCAAACATCGTGCATTCGCTCGCCGACATCCTCTGGACGCTGGTCCGCTGGACCGTTCCGGTCGCGCTCGCCGGCGTGATCGCCGCCGGGGCGGTCGGCACGAGTCGCATCGGTGAGCAGGTGCGGGTCCGGGTCGAGGCACGCCTGCAAAAGGAATTTCCGGCGCTCGTCGTCCAGGTGCAGGGGGCGACGCTCGTGGAGGGGGAGGGAATCGTGGCCCGGGGCGTTTCCCTGGTCGATCCCCGGATGCCGCAGCAGTGGCGCCAGATCCTCTGGATCGATGAGGTTCGCCTGGCCTGCGGGACGAACCTCACGGAACTCGCAACCGGATCGCCGCGGATCACCGCGGTTCGCATCCGGCGGCCGAAGGTCCATGTCGTGCGTCATGCAGATGGAACCTGGAACCTGGCGAAGCTCCTGGGGGAACGCTCCGGAGGCGGCCTGCTGCCGGTCTCGGTGGAGGACGCGACGCTGCTCGTCGACGACACGGGCCGGCAGCTGCGGATGACGCTCCGGGACATCGCCTGTGAGATCGCGCCCTCGGGCAATGATCCGGAGGGCGGAGAGTGGGCCGCGGTCCGCGGCAGCCTTGCCGGCGATCTCTTCGATCGGGCGAGTTTTCAGGGGCGGCTGGCGGCCGCGACGGGCGCATTCGAATTCCAGGGCGATCTCCAGTCGCTCGACGTCTCACCGAGGCTGGCCTCGCTGATTCCAGCTGGAGATGGCGATCCCGGGGAGGCCCAGCTTCGGGCTCGCGACCTGCTGGGCGGACTCCGCGGACGGTGCGACCTCCGCTGGCAGGCGGCAGGCACTGCCGGCGACATCGGTCAGACCAGATTCGGCGTATCGGGCAGGCTCGAATCGGGCCGCTTCGAGCATGCCACGCTTCCGTTCTCGATGGGCGACATGACGATCGGCTTCCGCGCCGACCGGTCGGGTCTGCAGATCGAGCAGTTCGAGGCCCATTCGGCGTCGGCCCTCCTGCGGGGATCGGGACGACTGGTCGGATGGCATGCGGATGCCGACTTCGACCTGCTCCTCGACGCCGAGCGGCTCACGATCGGCCGGCAGTGGGAGTCGCATCTGCCCGAGACGCTGGCGGCCCAGTGGAGGAAGTTGCTTCCGGCCGGTGAGATCGACCTACACGCCGAGGTCGCCAGACGCACCGGAAGGATCATTCCCAAGGTTTCCGTTCGCTGCCGCAATGCGTCGATCACCCACTACCGGTTTCCCTATCGGCTCGACCACACGGTGGGCACCGTGGTGCTCGACGGCGGCAGCCTCTCGATCCACCTCACCGGCCAGGCCGGCGGCCATCCCGTGCACGTGCAGGGTTCGTTCCAGACCTCCGCCCCCGTCTTCGGCGTTGCCCCCAATCCCGCGGGCCCGACCGCCGCAACCACCGGCTTCCTTGAGGTTCGCGGCGACGGCATGCGGATCGACGACACACTGCTGGCGGCGATGCCCGCCCGGAGCGCCGCGATCGTGCGGGCCCTGCACGCCGCGGGCACGTTCGACTTCGTCTTCCGTCACGACCGCACGCCGCAGGCCGCGACCGGCTACGTCAACTCGCTGGGTATCCGTCTCTCGCAGTGCAGCATGTGCTACGCAGGCTTTCCCTACCCCCTGACCAACGTCTCGGGAACCCTGCGGATGGACAAGGGGCAGTGGACGATCAAGGAGATCGTCGGCTGCAACGACACCGGCCTGGTTCGTTGCAGCGGCGGCCTCGCGACCAAGGGTGAGGACGACGGCGAACTCACGCTGCATCTCACCGGCGCCGGCGTCGTGCTCGATCGCGAACTGCGGGACGCCCTGCCGCGCGGGATGGCCCGGATCTGGAACGACATCGACCCCCGGGGCAACGTCGAGTTTGCCGCCACGGTGCGGCATCGGGTCAAGACCCGCAGGACGGAGGTCGAACTCGAGGCCACGCCCCAGGGCGACTCGGTGTCGATCGAACCGGCCTGGTTTCCCTATCGTCTGGAGCGGCTTCGCGGCAGGCTCGGCTGGAAGGATGGCCTGTTGCGGTTCGACGGCGTCCGCGGCGTGCATGCCCGCACCACGGTCGCCGCGGCCGGCACCTGCAGGTTCGCGGCCGACGGCGGCTGGCATGTCTCCTTCGAGCAGCTCAGCGCCGATCGCTTCCGCGCCGATCATGACGTGCTGCGGGCGATGCCGGCCGGCCTGCAGCGGGCGATCGCGGCCGTCGACCCGCGCGGACTCCTGTCGCTCGGCGGCTCGCTCGACATCTTCACCCAGGTCGGCGTCGAGGGGACGCCGGGCCCGGCCGCCGCGGCCTGGGATCTTCAGCTCGACATGGAGCAGGGCTCGATCGACGTCGGCGCCCCCCTGCAGCACGTGCACGGCGGCGTGAGGTTGAAGGGCCAGACGGACGGCCGCAGCTGGAGATCCCATGGCGACGTGGCGATCGACAGCGCCATCTGGAAGGGAATCCAGCTGACCGCGATCCGGGGCCCGTTGCTGATGGACGAAAACGGGGTCCGGTTCGGCGGCTCGGCGACGGGCCCGGGCCAGCCCTCGGCCCGCAGGCTCTCGGCCCGGGTGGCCGGTGGCGAGGTTGCGATCGATGGCAGCGTGGCCGGCGGCGAGGCCGGCAGCTTCGCCGTTGCCGCGTCGCTCGCCGATGCCGACCTCGAGCAGATCGCCCGGGATTCGTTCGGAGTCATGTCGGACGAGGCTGCCGGCCGACGCTACAGGGGCCGGGTCCACGGTGCGATCGAACTGAGCGGCTCACGGGCCGGCTCGCACTCGCTGGTTGGCCGCGGACAGGTCCGGCTCCGCGATGCCGACATCTACACGCTTCCCGTGATGGTGGCGATGCTCAAGGTGCTGCGAGTCAAGGCACCGGACCGCAACGCGTTCGGGTCGAGCCTGGTCGACTTTCGAATCGAGGGCCCCCGGGCCTATCTCGAAAACATCGAACTCTCGGGCGACGCGATCAGCCTCGTGGGCAACGGCGAGGTCGACCTCGACTCCCAGGTGCGGATGACATTCCGCTCGATCATGGGCGATTCGCAGACCCAGCTTCCGGTGATGAAGCGGATGCTGGGGGGCGCGAGTGGCCAGTTCATGCTGATCCACGTCGATGGCACACTGGCACAGCCTGCGGTCACGACCGAGGCCTTTCCGACACTCAACGCCGCCCTGCAGCAGCTGCAGACGCAGCGTCGCGACGGCCGCGGGGCGGCGCGGGCAGCCGGACGCAGTTCGATCAGCGCCGGCGGGCGGGGGCGGGTAGAGTAGTGGCGACGGAAGGAGGCAGAGGAATCATGGGCGAGAACAGTGGCATCGGCGACACCAGCGGGCAGCCGCTGCGGTTCGTGAAGATGCACGGAGCCGGCAACGACTACGTCTATCTCGACTGTTTCTCCGAGCGGCAGCCGGACGACCCGGCAGGACTCGCGGCCCGGATCGCCGACCGGCATCGGGGCGTGGGGGGCGACGGCCTCGTGCTGGTGCTGCCGTCCACCCGGGCGGCAGCCCGGATGCGAATGTTCAACGCCGACGGCAGTGAGTCGGAGATGTGCGGCAACGGCATCCGCTGCGTGGCCCACCTCGTCGTCGCGCACGGCCACGCACCGGCCGGGGCCGTGCCGATCGAGACGGGCCGCGGGGTGCTGACCGTCGATGTCCGGCGGGTCGGACCGCGGCTCTCGCAGGTGCGGGTCAACATGGGCGAGCCCCTGCTCGAGGCGGAGCAGATTCCCGTACTCGCCGGGGCGGGGCGGGTGGTCGATGCCGACTGCGAGGCGATCGTCCGCGAGCCGTGGTGGGACGAGGCCGGACTCGATCCGCGGATGACCTGCGTCTCAATGGGCAATCCGCACGTTGTCTTCTACTGCCGGGACGTCGCCGCGGTTCCGCTCGAGCGGATCGGCCCGACGATCGAACGCCATCCGCTGTTTCCGCGGCGGGTCAACGTGCATTTCGTCCAGCTGCTCTCGCCGCAACGGGTGAGGATGCGAACCTGGGAACGCGGCAGCGGGATCACCCAGGCCTGCGGCACGGGGGCCTCGGCGGTCTGCGTCGCGGGTGTTCTCACGCAGCGGACAGAGCGGGACATCGTCGCCGAGCTTCCCGGTGGGGAGCTGCTGCTCGAATGGTCCGCGGACGGCCCGGTCTTCATGACAGGGCCCGCGGAGGAAGTGTTCGAAGGGACATGGCCGGGCTGAACGCCGGCGAACGGAAAGGATTGCCGTCGTGAAGTTCAGGTCACCCATGGTCATCGGCGCAACATCGCTGCTGGCGACAGCCGTGATCCGGCAGTGGATGTCGACGCTCGACTACCGGGCCGACTTCGGCGACCCCGCCGTCGATCCCGTCCATCCAGACTGCCGGGGAACGAAGATCTACGTGTTCTGGCACGAGAACATCCTGCTGCCACTGCATCTCCGCGGGCACTGCCGGATCGCGATGCTCCTCTCGCGGCACGAGGACGCGAACATCCTCGACCGCGTGGCCCGGATGAGCGGTTTCGGAGTGGTCCGCGGCAGCACGTTCAATGGAGGGTCGGTGGCGCTGCGGCAGCTCGCCGAGCGGGCCAAGGAGGAAAATCTCACGATCACCCCCGACGGCCCGCGCGGTCCGCGACGCAGGCTCGCGCCGGGCTGCGTGTTTCTCGCCAGCACGCTCGGCATCCCGATCGTGGCCATGGGCCTCGGCTACGAGCGGCCATGGCGGTTCGGCACCTGGGACCGGTTCGCCGTTCCCAGGCCCTGGCAGCGGGCCCGGGGCGTGGTCAGTCGTGCGGTCGCGGTGCCCGCGGGGCTCGACCGGGAGGGGATCGAACGGCACCGCCAGGGGATCGAACGGCTGCTCGAGCATCTCTCGACGGATGCCGAACAGTGGGCCCGATCAGGTGCCCGACGGCAGGGCGAAAGGCGGCTTCGGCGGCAGCCGGCCCGATCGACCAGCCGGATGCGGACTGCCCCGTCTCCGGGAACCGTCTCGCTGGAGGAGGAGTTGCACCGACTCGGGCTCGAGCCGGGTCAACGACAGGCCGGCGAATTCGTCCCGCAGTCGATCGATCACGAGCGGCCCGCGGCCTGACGTCTGGTCGGGCGAACAGCGTGCGCTCAGCGGTCCGGGCCGATGAGCGCACGCTCGAGCGGCAGTTCGAGCGACTGCAGAGACACCTCGGCCCGCCGGGTTTCACCGCCGGGCAGGATGTACTGGAGCGTGATCGGACGGCCAGCCGGGCTCGAGGTGACCACGCTCGTCAGGTCGCTCGGAGAGCGGACAGGTCTTTCACCCAGGGCCACGATCACGCTCCCCGGAGGGATGCCCGCCTTCGACGCCGGCAGGTCTTGGACGACGCCGACCACGAGCGCTCCTGCTGGTTCAGCAAGCCGAAACCGAGCCTGAACCGCGGGATCGACCGGGAGGGTTCGGACCCCGAGGGCCGTTCTGCCCTTCGCGGAAGGGACCGCTGCGGGAACCGCTGTGTGGACCGCTGACCGAGGAGCCTGCAGCGGCGGTGCGGCAATTGCTGCGGGCATCGGGGCGGGCTGCTGAATCGGCCCCGGGACGGCGGCGGCCGGCTGCCATTCCTCCGGCAGCGGTCCTGCCGCGGGCCTGGCCGAAGGCCGCGGCACGGCCTTGAGTTCGATTTCTTCGATCCGATCCGATCGGCCGATCGCAACCTTCACAGCGGTGCCCGGGGTGATTGCCGCAAGGGCGGCGGCGAGCTGATCGGCCGACCTGAGCGGCAGGCCATTGATCGCAAGGAGCTGGTCCTGCAGCCGGATTCCGGAAGAAGCCGCCGGGCCGTTCGCTGCGACGTCGACGACGACGAGGCGTCCCGTCACGACCGAGTCGTCGACCGTGAGCCCGATCCAGCCATTGCCAGGCATCGGGGCTGCGGCCGGGAGGGCCGCCGGTGCCGGAGCCGACTGCAACGGCAGCAGAGCCGCCGGCGGTGTCGTCGGCAAGGCGATCGGCTCGCCGATTGAGATTTCGGCCGGCTGAAACGGGGGAGGCGACAGCCCGTCGTCGGCGAAAGCGACGGCGACGCAGGTCGCGGCGGCCGTGATAGCGGCAAAATGCCAGATTGCGTCGGGAAAAAATGGGCAATCCGCCCACCGACCGGACTTCGGCATGCCTGCGACGAAAACGAACGCGGCGAACTGAACGACCATGGCGTCTGGCATCGAGTATGGCATGGAGTCTGCTGCCCCCTGGTCCCGTGCAACGGGTCCTCTCGAGGGCGGAGTATAGCCGATCCCGATGCGATCATGCCCGCTCTGCTGTCATGGTTTGACAGCACTGCATGCACCCCTATACTCGCGCCCCGTCGGTTACCCGAAGCGAGCTTCGGACGGGGCCGGAACAATTCGAAAAACTCGTAGGTGCCTGGTGCAGGACGTGGCCAAGGCGAACATTTCTGATGGATCGGAAAAAGCCTCGCATGGCTGTGGCGGCGGCATGGCCGACCGTGTCGCCGAGGCGTTCAGGTCCCGGATCGGCGAGGAGCGATATGCCGTCTGGTTCGGCGACGCGGCTGCGTTCGAGGTGTCGGAGGATCGGCTCCGGGTGACGGTGCGGGTCGGTGTCGGCTTCACGCAGGATTGGCTGCGAAAGACATTTCATGCCGAGATCGTCTCTGCCGTCCGGCAGGTCTACGGACCGGCCGCAGAGGTCGAGTGGGCACCGAAACTGGAACTGGAAGACGGGGAGCAGCCGGAAGCCCGGTCCGGCGACACCGGAAAACCCTCGGCCGTTCCCCCGGTTTCCGCCCCACAGGCCGTGTCCCAGCCCAAGTCCCAGGCCGCCCGGAAGCCGGGTCGCCAGCGGACGGCCCCGGCCTCAGTTCCAGCCCGGGATACGGCCTCGGAATCGTTTGCGAGGCCCGTTGCCGGGGGCTTTCCGGGGAAGCCACTGCCCGGCCCGCGGCATGCGCCGAGGCTCGATACGTTCGTCGTTGGCCCCAGCAACAGGATGGCCTTCGCCGCTGTCCAACTGGCCGCCAGCCGACCGGGAGAGATGTCGCCCCTGATTCTCCACGGCCCGAGCGGCGTCGGCAAAAGCCATCTGCTCGAGGGCATCTGCGGCCACTTCAGGGATCTCCATCCCAAGGCCAACGCCGTCTTCCTCTCGGCGGAGCAGTTCACGACCGGATTCCTGCAGTCGCTCCACGGAAGCGGGCTGCCCGGGTTTCGCCGCACCTGCCGCAGCGCCGACCTGCTCGTCGTCGACGATCTGCAGTTCTTCGTCGGCAAGCGGGCGACGATGATGGAACTGCAGCACACGATCGACACGCTCCACCGGCTCGGCCGGCAGATGGTCTTTGCCTGCGACCGCGAACTGGAGTCGCTGACCGAACTCGACGCCGACCTGCTGACCCGGCTGCGGGGCGGAATGACCGCCCGCATGCTCCCGCCCGACGAGGACGTGCGCCGGGGAATCGTGGAGGCCATCGCGACGAGGCGAGGGATCGCGATATCCAAGGACGTCGTCGACTTCGTCGCCGCCCAGATGACGCGGCACACCCGCGAACTCACCGGCGCCGTCAACAGGCTCGAGGCCACGAGCCACATGCTCGGAGTGCCGATCTCGATGGGCATGGCAGAGGAGGCGCTCGCCGATCTGGTCCGCTCGAGCGGCCGGAGCGTGAGGCTGGCCGACATCGAACGGGCCGTCTGCTCTGCCTTCGGCATCGAGTCGGGCTCGCTGCAGGGGACGCAGCGGACGAAGCGGGTCAATCATCCACGGATGCTGGCGATGTTTCTGGCCCGCAAGCACACCTCGTCGGCGCTCACCGAGATCGGCAGCTACTTCGGCCGCCGCAGCCACTCGACCGTGATCTCCGCCCAGAAGACGGTGGTCGAATGGGTCTCGAGCCAGTCGCAGATCGTGCTCGCCGACGCCACCTGGGACGTGGAGGAGGCGATCCGTCGGGTCGAGGAGATGCTCCGGGCGGGATAAAGCGGCCGATCGCCCCCGCCTGCCGTTTCCAGGGCCGGGATTCTCAGGGCGTCGGCGTCGAGAGCCGTTCCTCGAGGCTGGCCTTGTAGCGGATGCTCGATTCCGGCCCGCTGAACCCGACGACCCGACGATCGATCCCGGTCGCACGGCCGATCACCCGGCCGCGTTCGATGTCGAAGTCGATCCTGCCGTCCCAGATCCGTTCCAGCAGTCTGGCCTCGAGGCGGGGATCGTCGATCGGGGTGAGCACCGTCGTGTCGACACGGATCTCCGCGACGCCGTCGCGGATGGCTTCGAGTCTGTAGCGGAGACGGGTGCGGACGGCCTTGCGGGGACCGTTCGGAACCTCCACCACCACCTCCTCCGGCACGGTCCACTCGTCTCCCGGTCTGACCGCTCCGTCCGGCAGCGGCACGACCACGAGGTCGCCCGTATTGGAGGGCGGGCTCGGCCGCAGGTCGCGGCGGTCGATCACCCTGCCGCCGCGGTCGATGACCAACCGGGAGAGCGGCACGCCGAGGCTCTGACGGACCCCCTCGTAGCCCGGTGGAGGCGGCTCGCTGCCGCGGCTGCTCCAGCGAAGCCGGCCCTTGTCGCTCGTGGAGGACGTCATCGTCACGTCGCCGACCGAATGTTCGATGGTCGCCCTGCCATCGGCGGCGAGATCGACGACCGTCCAGCGTTTCGTCGAGTCGGTGGCCGTCTCGACCGACTGCGTGACGCCGGCGATCGTCGTCTCGGTGAGGGCCCGGTGGGCCACGTCCATCAGGATCGTCTCCCCCTTCGCGAACCGGTATTCGAGCCGCTGGCCGGCGACCATTTGATCGGCGGAAGCCCGGGCCGCTGGAGCCGCCGTCTCGTCCGCCAGACCGTCGGCCGAGATGGAGCAGGAGACCGTCGCGACCAGCAGGATGCCGGCCGAGGTCGAAGCCAGGGGGGCGAATCTGAACGACATGATGGGGATGATCCGGAGTGCCTCGAAGCTGCCCGCGGGGAGGGCTCGCGAAGGGGGAGTGTCAGGGGTTCTCGTTGGCCGCCGCGGAGCGGCTGGCGATGCCGCGCAGGCCGCCACCCCAGCCGAGTTTTTCCCGCAGGGTGCGGTAGTAGCCGTGCTGGTGGGTTTCGATCAGCGTGAACCGCGGCCGGGCGCGGCGAACCCGCACCCGGTCGCCGGGGGCGAGCGGGGCGATCACACGGCCGTCGACCACGCAGGCCGACCCGGCATTCGGCCGCGGGACGACGAGCTCGTAGACCCGGGCCGCAGAATCGATCACGGGACGGTTGGTGAGCGTGTGCGGGTTGAGCGGCGTGAACACGAAGGCGTCGATGTCCTTGCGGACGATCGGGCCACCCGCCGAAAGATTGTAGGCCGTGGACCCCACGGGCGTGCTCACGATCAGCCCGTCCGCCCTGTAGGTGGTCGCCAGTTCGCCGTCGACGTGCAGGCCGATCTCGATCATCGAGAATGGCGGGCCCGCGAGGAGGGAGGCCTCGTTGAGCCCCAGTTCGCAGGCCACGCTGCCGCCGTCGCGGAGCACCTCGCACTCGAACATCAGGTGCTCCACGAACCGAAACCGGCCGGCGGCGATCTCGTCGAGGGCGGCCGCCACCTCCTCCCGGGAGAAGTCGGCGAGAAAGCCGAGCGTGCCGAGATTCACGCCCAGCACGGGAACCTGGTCATAGGCCATCCAGCGGGCCGTCCGCAGGATCGAGCCATCGCCACCGAGCACCAGCACCAGATCGAGCCTCGCCAGGTCGATCTCGGAAGCGGAGCCGGTCTCGAACCGTCCGTCACCCCAGGCGTCACGGGACGCAAGGCGGCAGTCGACGACGTGTCCGCGCGACTCGAGCAGGCCACGAATCCGCTCGGCCTCGGCGTCGATTCCGTCCAGTCCCGCCGGGCCGACGAGCATCGCATGCAGCCGCGAAGGCGGGGCATGCTGCGGTTTCAGTCGCGTCATGCGGTCCTCGACGGCTGGGGTTCCGCGACGATCACTGGCGGGTGCCGTGTGCGGGCATCACGCCGGCGAGCGCCCTGCAGGTCTGGGCGATGCCGGCCGCATCGAGGCCGAGTTCGGCGAGCAGTTCGCCCCGTTCGCCATGCTCTACGAACCGGTCGGGGAGCCCGAGACGGACGATCGGTCCCGTGCCGATGCGGGCATCGTGAACGGCCTCCAGGACCGCGCTGCCGAAGCCGGTCTGCAGGGCGTTCTCCTCGACCGTCACGACCCAGGGGGCCGCCTCGATTCGCTCGAGCAGCAGCCGCGAGTCGAGCGGCTTCACGAAGCGGGCATTGATGACCCCGACATCCAGCCCCTCCTCACGGAGCCGGCGGGCGGCGTTGACCGCGGCCCCGAGCAGGGTTCCGCAGGCGACGATCAGGCCCTCGCTGCCGTCGAGCAGCGGTTCGCAGCATCCGGTCACGATCGGGGTCCGCGGGCCGGCATGCTCCTCGACCGTGGTCTTCGGATAGCGGATCGCGACCGGCCCGGGCTGTTGCAGGGCCCAGTCGAGCATGGCGACGAGATCGTGCTCGTCGCCCGGCGCCAGCACCGTCATGTTGGGAAACAGCCGCATGTAGCCGATGTCGTACGACCCGTGGTGCGTCGGGCCGTCGGGTCCGGTGAGCCCCGCCCGGTCGAGCATGAACACGACCGGCAGGTTCTGCAGGCAGACCTCCTGGAAGATCTGATCGAACGACCGCTGCAGGAACGTGCTGTAGATGTCGACGATCGGGCGGCATCCGACCTTCGCCTGGCCGGCGGCGAAGGCGACGGCGTGCGACTCGCAGATGCCGACGTCGAAGAACCGATCGGGGAATTCCTCGCGGACGGGCTCGAGCTTGTTGCCCTGGCACATCGCGGCCGTGAGCACGGTGACCCGCGGATCGCGACGCATCGCGGTGCCGATCGCGGAACTGGCCACGTCGGTGTAGGCCCGGGCGGAAGACTTCTTGATCGAGACGATGCAGTCGTCGTCGTCGCATTCGAACGGAGCCGGCGTGTGGAAGAAGACCGGATCGGCCTCCGCAGGCTTGAAGCCGTGCCCCTTCTCGGTGAGCACGTGCAGCAGCACGGGGCCCTCCTCGTCCTTCACCAGTTCGAGATACCGGATCAGGTTGGGGAGGGAGTGGCCCTCGACGGGGCCGAAGTAGCGGACGCCCAGTGCCTCGAACAGCATGCCGCCGTGGAGGGCGCCCTTGATCGAGTCCTTGGCCTTGTTGAGCATCCACTCCATCTGGCCGCCGACCATCGGCACGCCCTTGATCAGTTCGCCGGCCTGCTGCTTGATGCCGCGGTACCAGGGGTTGGTGCGGATCACGTCGAGATACTCGGCCAGCCCGCCCACCCGCGGACAGATCGACATCTTGTTGTCGTTGAGGATCACGAGCAGCCGCTTCTTGAGGAAGCCGGCGTTGTTGAGCGCCTCGAACACGATGCCGGAGGGAAGGGCGCCGTCGCCGATCACCGCGACGGAGTGGCGGTCATCTCGGCCGAGCAGATCGTCGCCGCTGGCGAGGCCGAGCGCCGTCGAAACGCTCGATCCGGCATGGCCCGTCATGAACAGGTCGTAGGGGCTCTCGTCAGGGTTGGGGTAGCCCATCAGGCCGCCCTTGGTGCGGATGCTGCCGAACCGGGCGAACCGGCCGGTGACGAGCTTGTGGGGATAGATCTGGTGTCCCGTGTCCCAGATCAGGCGATCCCGGCTGAAGTCGAAGACCCGGTGCAGGGCCAGGCAGAGTTCGACCACGCCCAGGTTCGAGGCGAAGTGGGCCGTCCTGCTGGCCGCCACCTCGCACAGGGCCCGGCGCATCTCGACGGCGAGCTGCTCAAGCTGCTCGACGGAGAGTCCGGCGAGATCCTGCGGCGAGAGGATGGAGGGGAGGATGTCGGCCATGATGCCTCGGGGGTCCTGAGCGTCCTGAAGGTCTGCGACTAATGATCGCGGGCCACGATCCAGCGTGCCAGTCCGGTCAGCTCCGCCGCGGCTTCGCCGAGGCCGGCAACCGCCGCGGCCGCCTCCTCCGCCAGAGCCCGGCCTCGTTCCCGGCTCGGTTCCAGGCCGCAGATCGTGGGAAACGTGAGCTTGCCACGGCCGGCATCCTTGCCCACCCGCTTGCCCATGGCGGCCTCGTCCCCCTCGGCGTCGAGCAGGTCGTCGGCGATCTGGAAGGCGAGGCCGAATCCGCGTCCGTAGGCGGCCAGCATCGCCAGCCGGCCCTGGTCGGCCCCGGCGGCGAGGCCGCCCAGTTCGAGTGACGCGAGAAACAGGGCGCCCGTCTTGCGGCGGTGCACCCGTTCGAGCCAGGCGACCTGTTCGGCGGCCGGCGCGGCAGACATGTCGGTGATCCAGCCCCGTTCGGCCGCAAGGTCGTCGGACTGGCCGCCGACCAACGCCTCGGCCCCAGCAGCCCGGGCCAGCACGGCGCATCCCTGGCCAGCACGGGCGGCCGGCAGGGAGCCTGCCAGCACCTCGAAGGCCAGTGCCTGCAGGGCGTCACCGCAGAGGATCGCGGTCGCCTCGTCGAAGGCGCGGTGGCAGGTCGGACGGCCGCGACGCAGATCGTCGTCGTCCATCGCCGGAAGATCGTCGTGGACGAGCGAATAGGCATGGATCATTTCGACCGCGACGGCAGGACCGGCGGCGGCTTCCCAGGAACCGCCACAGGCGGCGGAGGCCCAGAGCACGAGCGCCGGACGGAGCCGCTTGCCAGGTGCCAGCAGGGCATACCGCATCGCCTCCAGCAGCCGCGGTGAGGCGTCGTCAGAGAGGTCGACCGCCCGCTCGAGCAGCGGATCGATGAAGCTCCGGACCCGATCGAGCGATTCGACCATGCCCTGATCGCGGCCCGCGTCGCACGGCTTACGGGAGCCCGGGAGGCAGTCCGCAGACACCTCTGACCGTGCCATCGACGGACCCTGCGACCGGTGTGAAACCATTGAAAAAGTCTAGACGCCAGCGCTCGGATCGTCCATCCCGGGGAGCCTCCTCGCACGGGCTGTCTTGGCGGAGGAAGGTGTCCGTGGAGCGGCTCGCCTCCCCGGCTTTTCCAGGCTCTCTTTGCCGGCGGGCGGCTCGCCGTTCGTGCCGTCGTTCAGCTCGCCGAGCCTCGATGGCATCGACTCGACGACCGCCTGTCCCTCCTCATCGACGCCGGTGAGCAGCCGCACGCGGGCCTCGACCCGGGACAGTTCCTCGTGCAAATGCCGCAGGATTCCCACGCCCCGCTCGTAGGCATCGATCGACTCCGACAGCCCGAGCCCACCCGATTCGAGGCGGCTGACGATCTCTCCGAGTCGGGCGAGCCCGGCTTCAAACGAGAGAGACTGGGGCGAGTCTGAGGCCGACTGCCCTCGGTTTGATGGCGAGCCTGGCTCCGGCCCCGGCTGCTCGAAGGCATCCGGGTCGAAGCCGAAATCGTCGGGGGCTGGCATGGGCTCAGGTCCTTTCGGGAACGTGTGACTGACGCTCGCCCTGGGGCGTCATCTCCGGGGGCGTCATCGCGGGCGATTCGACGATCCTCTGCACGGTGCTCCAGATCAACCCGTCGGTGAGCTGAGTCACGAGTTCGTCGCCGGCCTCGAGCCGGGCGATCGATGTCAAAGCGGCCCCTCCAGGCCGGCTCGTCACCGAGTAGCCGCGGGCGAGGATCTTGAGCGGGCTGCCTGCCTCGAGCCGGCCGGTTGCGGCCCGCAGGCGTTCGGCGGCCCGGTCGGCTGCGGCTGTCGCGAGCCGATGAAGTCTGGCGGCATGCTGCTCGATCGCGGTTCGCCGATCCTCGATGATTCGGGTGGGGTCGAGCAGTGCCCGCGATCGGGAGAGCAGTTCGAGCCGTTCCCGGGCCGTGTCGATCCGCCTGCCGAGCCCATCGCGCAGCCGCGCAAGCGTGGTCGTCAGCGCCGCCGCCAAGGCCCTGCCGTCGGGGGCGATCCGCACGGCCGCGTCGGTGGGCGTCAGGGCCCGCAGGTCGGCGGCGAGGTCGGTCAGTGAGACGTCGATCTCGTGCCCCACTCCCGAGACCACCGGCACCCTGCAGGCGGCGACGGCACGGACGAGGATCTCTTCGTTGAACGCCCAGAGGTCCTCGAGACTGCCTCCGCCGCGGACGAGCGCGATCACGTCGACGGGCGGAGAGAGACTCGCCGCGGTGACGACCGCTGCGGCGAGTTCTTCGGCCGCTCCGGCCCCCTGCACCCGCGAGGGCACGACGATCACCTCAGAGCCTCGCCAGCGGCCGAGGAATGTCTCGAGAAAATCGGCGATCGCGGCGCCCGAGGGGCTGGTGACGACCGCCACCCGGCGGGGAAACGGGGGCAGCGGCCGTTTTCGGGCCGGGTCGAAGAGGCCCTCTCCTGCGAGCTGGGCGTGCAGCCTCCGCAGGCGGGCTTCGAGCGCGCCCGTGCCCACGGCATGCAGTCGATCGATCGTGAGCTGATAGGTGCCGCGGGGCGGATAGACCTCGATCCGCCCATGGCAGATGACCTCGAGCCCGTCTGTGGGCTCGATGGCGAGCAGCGGTACCGAACCGCGCCAGACGACCGCCCGCAGCAGGGCAGACTCGTCCTTGAGGGAAAGATAGATGTGTCCCGAGGAGGCACGGGTCAGGTTCGAGATCTCGCCCGCCACCCAGACATCGGCAAACCCGGCTTCGAGGGTCTCCTTGACTCGCGAGGTGACCTCTGAAACGCTCATGGCCTCCGGAGGCGGGTTGCGTTGGTCGTTCGTCGCGACTCTGCTCATGACGTGCCCGTGGCCATTGACCTGCGGTCGCAGTCTACCATCGTCGGGGTCGCATGTCCGCCACACACCGTTCGACCTCCGAAACGCCAGCCGAGTCGCCGCCGAGCCGCTCCGCCCTGATCGTCATTTTCCTGACCGTCTTCATCGATCTGCTCGGCTTCGGCATCGTGCTGCCGGTGATGCCCAGGCAGGTCAAGCCCTACCTCGACGCGCTCGGCTTCTCGCCGCTCGCCGGCGGCGTCGTGATCGGGCTGCTGTTCTCGTTGTTCTCGCTGATGCAGTTCCTGTTCAGCCCGATCTGGGGCCGTCTCTCCGACAGGATCGGCCGCCGTCCGATCCTGCTGCTGAGCCTGCTCGGCTCGGTCGTGTTCTACGCCGTCTACGGCTTCGCGGTCACGCTGCCGGTGGCGCAGGGAAGCCTGGCGATCGGCCTGATGATGCTCTCGCGGATCGGCGCCGGCATCGCCGGCGCGAGCGTGGGCACGGCCGCCGCGGTGATCGCCGACTCGACCACGCCCGACAACCGGGCCCGGGGCATGGCCCTGATCGGGATCGCCTTCGGGGCCGGCTTCACGCTCGGCCCGCTGATCGCCTACTTCGGTCTGGCGTTGTTCGCCCGGCAGCCCTGGGGCGTGGGGGTGCTGGCCTCGATGCTGTCGCTCGTCGCGCTGCTCTTCGCGGCCGCGGTGTTTCGGGAAACCCGTCGACCCGGAGCCGGCACTGCGAAGGAGTTTTTCAGCATCACACGCAGCCTCGACGTGCTCCGCCAGCCGGCGGTCGGGCCGCTGGTGCTGACCTACTTCCTCTCGATCTTCGCCTTCGCCAACTTCGAGGCCACGCTGGCCCGGTTCACGCAGGAGGGATTCGGAATGACCGACGACGACAACTTCCTGGTCTTCGCCTCGATCGGGGCGATGCTCGTGGTCGCCGGGGGCCTCTACCGTCCGCTTGCCAAGCGACTCCCGGAAACCCGGCTGCTCACCGCTGGACTGACGATGATGGCGGTCGGGCTCGCCGGCCTCGGGCTCGTGGCATGGGGGGTGCACCGCGATCCGGCCGGCTGGCAGAAGCCGCTGTTCTATCTGGCGTCGGCGGCGGCGATCGCCGGATTCGCCTTCGTGAACCCCTCGGTGTCGGCCCTAATCTCGAAGTTCGCCGATCCCGACCGGCAGGGGGAGGTGCTCGGCGTCAACCAGTCGTTCGCCTCGCTGGGCCGGATCCTCGGGCCGTTCGCCGGCTCGCTCCTGTTCGCGATGCATCCCTCGCGGACGCTTCCCTATCTGGTCGCGGTCGCCACACTGCTCCTGGTGGCGATGCTCAGGCCGCCAGCCGCCAGCCGCTGAATCATGGCCGCCATGCCCGTTCCTCCAGCCCGTCGGGTTCACCCGGCAGTCCTTCGCCGATGAGCATCAAGGAACCGCTTCCGATCGTGGCCCCATTCCGACGGTCCGTCCCTGCGGTCGTTCGGGACTGGGACGGCGGCAGCGGCCGGGGGGTGCTCGTCGTCGGGCACGGAACGGCCGACAGTGTCGGCGCCACCGAGACCCGCGAGATCGCCGGTCGGGTGGCGGATCTGCTCGGGAACGTCCCGGTGGAACTCGGCTTCCTCGAGGTGATCGGGCCGACGATCGACGAGGCGCTCGAGCGGCTCGCCCGCCGCGGCTGCAGCCAGGTCGTGGCGGCTCCGCTGTTGCTGTTCACGGCGGGTCATGCCCGCCGCGACCTGCCCGAGGCCATCGCCTCGGCCGCGAACAGGCTCGGAATCGATGTCCGTCAGTCGGCGGCATTCGGCTGTCATCCGCAGATCGTTGCGGTCTCCCGTCAGCGTCGCTGCGAGACGCTGCATTCCCTTTTCCCGCTGCCCCCCGAGACGACCGTCCTGCTGATGGTTGGGAGGGGGTCGAGCGATCCGGCGGCTGCGGGACAGTTGGCCGAGTTCGCCCAGGCGACGATCGACCCCGGACCGCATGCCCTGCTGCCGGATGGCTCCTCCGGCCGGGTCGTCCTCGGGTTCGTCGCCGCCGCCCGCCCCACGGTTCCGGAGGCGATCGCGATCGCGGCAGGGGTGGAAAATGTCCGCCGGGTGATCGTGCAGCCGCACCTTCTGTTTCGTGGTCACGTAGAAGAACAGGTCGAGCACTGCCTCCGCGGCGCCCGGGAAGCGCATTCGCAGATCGAGTGGGTGCAGGTGCGACGGCTCGGGCCAGACCCGCTGGTCGCCGCCGCGCTGGTCGACAGGGCCGCGGCCGTCGCCTGGAACGGTTGATTTTTCGGAGCCAAAGACGATCTCGCCAGACGGAGCCTGAGATGGCACAATGCAGCGTTGCGAACGGGTTCCCGAACGGATTCCTCGAGAGGCATGGCATCATGGGCATGGCGGATCTGAAGCAGGCTGGTTCGGGACTGGCGTTCGTCCAATCAGCGGGGCGATCGGCCGAGCGGGTGCCCGCCGCCGGCCGTGCCGCGGTGCTCGCAGTTGCGGCCACCCTCCTCGCCGCAGCCGCAGGCCGGGCGGAGGAGCCGCCAACCGCCCTCGCCACCGCCCAGCAGACGGCGGCCAAGCCCGGGCCCAACGATCGGCAGATCACCCTCGCCGTCCGCAGTTATCTCGAGCGGGAGCACTTCACCCGCCGGCCAATCGACGACGAGATCGCCCGCCGCTGGTTCGGCATCTTCATCGAGGCCCTCGACCCTTTCAAAAACTACTTCCTTCAGAGCGACATCGACGCCTTCAACCAGAAGCGGGATTCGCTCGACGACCTCGTCAAGCGGGGTGACGTGAGTTTCGCCTACGAGGTTTACAACCGATTCCTCGAACGGATCGACTCCCGGCTGCCGATGATCGAGAAGCTGATCGCCATGCCGCACGACTTCACCAGGCCCGAGACGATCGTCATCGATCGCGAAGACACCACCTGGGCGGCGAACGAGGCCGAGGCCGAAGACAACTGGCGAAGGCGGATCAAGTACGACCTGCTGGTCCAGAAGATGGAAAAGACGTCGCCCGAGGAGGCGAAGGACAAGCTCCGCCGCCGTTACGCGAGTTTCGCCAAGCGGATGCACCAGATGACGGCCGACGAACTGCTCGAGACCTATCTCTCGTCGCTCACCAGCAGCCTCGACCCGCACACCAGCTTCATGTCGCCGGGCACGCTCGAAAACTTCGAGATCGGCATGCGACTCCAGCTCGACGGCATCGGCGCCTCGCTCAAGGGGGAAGACGGCTACACGACCGTGGCCGAACTGGTTCCGGGCGGCGCCGCCGACAGGGATGGCCGGCTGCAGAAAAAGGACCGCATCGTCGGCGTCGGGCAGGGCCCTTCCGGTGAGATCGTCGACGTCGTCGATCTCAACCTCAACGAGGTGGTGAAGCTTGTTCGGGGGAAGCGGGGCACGATCGTGAGGCTCAAGGTGGTTCCCGTCGGCCAGACGGCCCCGAAGATCTACGACATCACCCGAGCCAAGATCGAACTCAAGGACAGCGAGGCCCGCGGTGAGGTGATCGAGGAGGGTCGCAAGCCGGACGGCACCCCGTATCGGATCGGCGTCATCAATCTGCCGAGCTTCTACATGGACATGGCCGGAGCCCGTCAGGGTCAGGCCGAATACAAGAGCAGCACCCGCGACACCAAGCGACTGCTCGACGAGTTCAGGCAGAAGGGGGTCGATTGCGTCGTCCTCGACCTGCGGAACAACGGCGGCGGATCGCTGCCCGAGTCGATCTCGCTGACGGGCCTGTTCATCGACACCGGTCCCGTCGTTCAGATCAAGGACGCCGACAAGCGGGTGCAGCAATACGACGACGTCGACCCGGGCGTTTCCTGGGACGGCCCGCTCGTCGTGCTGACCAACAAGTTCAGCGCGAGTGCCAGCGAGATCGTGGCCGGCGCCATCCAGGACTACGGTCGGGGACTGGTGATCGGCGACAATTCCACACACGGCAAGGGAACGGTGCAGAGCCTGCTCGATCTGGGGCGGCAGCTGTTCCAGCGGCTGCCGAACGCTCCCTCGCTCGGCGCCATCAAGATCACGATGCAGCAGTTTTACCGGCCGGGTGGCCTGAGCACCCAGCTCGAGGGCGTGAAGAGCGACGTCGAACTGCCGAGCATCACCACCCACCTGCCTGTGGGCGAGTCCGACCTCGACCATGCGATCGCCTTCGACAAGGTCGAGAAGGCGACGTTCCAGCCGAGCGGACGGGTCTCCACCGACATGCTCAAGACGCTGCGGGAACGCTCCGTGAAGCGGATCGCCGAGAGCAAGGACTTCGCCAAGGTCGAGCGGGACATCGCCCAATACCGGAAGCGAAAGAACGAGAAGACGATCTCGCTGGTGGAGTCCGAATTCGAGCGGCAATGGAACGAAGGCAAGGCCGCCGAGGACGAGGAGAAGAAGCTCGAGGAATCGGCCGATCCGAAGCGGCCGGTCGTGAAGCGGGACTACTATTTCGGCGAGGCGATGAACGTCTCGGTCGACTACCTCAACATGCTCAAGGGAGGCGCCGCCGGCCTCGCCCGGGCCGCGCCCACGACTCCGGTGGAGTCTCAGGAACTGCAGCCGGTCGGCCGGTAGCTGGTTTCACGCAAACAGACGGCATCCTGCCGTTGTTTGCTTGGCCGGCTCCGCCGGCTGGTGCTTACCCGGCCCTCCGGGCCTGGCGCTGGGTAGCGATGCTTTGACAGGCTGAAGCCTGTCCCACGTCGGACAGGGAGACGAAGATCGCCTTGGTCTGCTCATTGATCCGCTGCTGCCAGGATCGCGTCGATGCCGATGAAGGAGTCGGCGTAGGCGAGCCTGAGCGGGATGTCATGAAACAGCAGCGCCGGATCGACTCGCTTGTCGGCGCCTCGGGTGCGGGTCGCGGCGGTGTCCCATGTCGGTGGCGGGCTGCCCGACCGCCGGGCCAGATGGGCATACCATTCGCGGCGTCGGACCGGCACTCCGTCCGAGACGACATACATCGGCCGGGGCGATCCCGCCGCCGCCACGGCTGACACCACCTGGGCCGCGTCGTCGACGTGGATCAGGTTCAGCCAGCTGTCGGGGTCGGCGGCGATCGGCCTGCCGACCCGGAGATCCTCGAGCCGCGGCAGTCGGCCCGGTCCGTAGAGCCCGGCGAACCGAAGTGCCGTGCCGCGGTCGCCGACCCGCGAGTGGAGCAGGGCTTCGGCCTCGAGCAGCACGATGCCCGCCTCGCGGGAAGGATGGGCCGGCGTCGATTCGTTCACCACGGCGCCGTCGTCGTTGCCCCAGACACCGGTGGAACTCGAAAGGATCGTCCGGGCCCGCGGCGGCAGCAGGTCGAGAATCCGACCGAGGCCGAGCAGGTGCACGTCCCTCGGTGTCGAGCCTGCCGTTCGATCGAAGCCGACGGCCCAGAACATCGTCTCGACCGGCGGCAGTTCGGGAATCGAGTCGGGAGCGGTGACGTCGCCGATCAGCGGCTCGATGCCGAGGGCGGCCAACTCGCGGGCCCGTTCCGGCGACCGTGTCAGTCCCCAGACCCGTGAACCCTGCGAAAGCCAGCGGGCCGCCACCCGGCGGCCCAGATAGCCGCAGCCGACGATCAGTCGCGAGTGGGCGGATTCGATCATGCGTCGAGCGGCCCCGGCCGATCCCGTTCGCCTCCCGCAGCCTCGGCCTCCATCCAGTCGGAGAGCAGGATCTGCGCCGCCAGTGAGTCGGTGCGGGCCTTTTTGCGGCCGCGGGACAGGCCCAGACCGGCCAGTTTCCCGGCCGCCTCGACCGACGTGTAGCGCTCGTCCTGAAAGACGACGGGACGGGAGGTCGCCCCCGCGAGCCAGGCTCCGAATCGTTCCACCTCGACAGACATCCGGCTCTCTGAGCCGTCGGCGTGGATCGGCAGGCCGACCACGAAGCCCACGATCTCCTCGTCGGCGCAGAGCTTCCGGTAGTAGGCCGCCTCGCTCTCCGGTTCGCCGCTCGGCTGCCGCATGGCGAACGGGCTGGCGATGATCCTCGCCGCATCGCAGATCGCGATCCCGATCCGCTTGCGGCCGTAGTCGATGCCGGCGACACGGCCGCAAGGAATGGTCGAGCGGCGGTCCGTCATGGTGCGTCCCCGGCAGGGACGTCGGGGAAGCGACCGGTTTCGAGGAACGATACGGTGGCCTGCTGCACGGTCGGATTCTTCATCATCGCAGCATGGTTGACCGGCACGAGCAGGAAGTCGTCCGCGCCGTCGAGCCTCGTCTCCTCGACCCGCACGACGGCGTCATCGTCACCCGCCAGCAGGCTGCTGTATCCGCGACCGTCACCCTTTCCGCCGGCAACGATGCCGAACGGGCAGGACGGCACTGCGAGCTTTGGCGAAACCTTGGCCCAGTCGACTACGAGATCGCGGGCGGCGCCGTCGGCGAGCGAGGCGAGAATCCAGAATCGCGACGCCATTCTGGCCAGATCGGAGCCCTGATTCGGGGCGCCGAGCATCACCATCCTGTGGGCGCGGGCGAGATCGGCCGCGGCGGCCAGCGACATCCAGCGGCGGACGACGAGGTTGCCGAGGCTGTGGCCGACGAAACTGACCCGATCGGCGTCCGGCAGCCCCGCGACGACGCTGTCGAGCGACCGGCCGTGGTCGTCGATTCCGGCCCGCGAGCTCGCATAGCCGAACGACAGCACGTTCGCATCGAGCCGGTCCCGCAGGTGCTCGACGAGCGG